>MDTC01079493.1_pt1 | contig 33498 bp, 42 predicted proteins | sample 811181 | NCBI WGS metagenome assembly MDTC01 (sample SAMN05326644, study PRJNA326480) | marine metagenome | isolation source: seawater | place: Pacific Ocean: North | collected 2011
ACTGGTAATGGTGGCAGTGCAACAGATGCCGAGTATCAAATAACTGTAGGTCTTGACTCACAGGTTGGTGGTACAGGTTGGGGTGCTGGACTGTTTGGTGGTACAACAGCAGGTGCTTTGACAACTACTTTAGCTGAAGATTTAGACAACAGTGAAACAGGTGTTGATGTAGCAGACGAAACGGGAATAACAACAGATAATGATGTTATATTAGTTGGTGAAGAGTTAATGATTGTGACAGCGACAACTGATGATAATACACTCACTGTTGCAAGAGGACATAGTGGCACAACAGCGACCACACACTCAAATGGAGCAATTGTTCGGCTTGCTGTTGGTAATGCTTCATCTGATGATGACTTTACTGGTTGGGGTATAGCAGCCGTAACAGGTACAACCCGTGAAATACGAACATGGTCGCATGACAACTTCGGAGAAGATCTACTAATAAACCCTAGAGATGGTGCAGTGTATCGTTGGGATAAGACTAATGGATTGTCAACAAGAGCAGTAGAGCTTAGCACCATATCTGGTGCAGAAAATGTTCCTACTATAGCAAAACAGGTGCTTGTTAGCGATCAAGGTCATGTATTTGCCTTTGGAGCTAATACTTATGCGACAACAACACAAGACCCATTATTAGTAAGATTTTCATCTTTTGACAATCCACTTGTTTATACTGTATCTGCGACAACTAGTGCAGGTTTTTTAAGTATAGGCTCTGGTTCTGAGTTCGTACAAGCAGTTAAAACAAAACGTGAAATACTTGTTTTTACTGATATTTCTTTACATACATTAAGATATTTAGGTGCACCATTGTATTATGGCATAGAACAAATAGCATCTAATATAACAATCATGGGGCCGCAAGCAGCTGTTGCAACACAAGATTTTGTATTTTGGATGGGTAAAGATAATTTCTATGTATATGCGGGTGGAACGCAAACCTTACCTTGCACTGTCAAAGATAAAGTATTCTTAGACTTTAATAGTCAACAAGCAGATAAAGTTGTTGCAGGAATTAACTCTGAATATACAGAGGTTATATGGTTTTATCCGTCTGAGACTAATTCACTTAACAATGGTGGTACGGGCGATATAGATAAATACGTTGTATATAACTATGGTCAAAAGATATGGTATTTTGGAACATTAAGCAGAACAGCGTGGCTTGACAGAGGAATCCGAACATTTCCTATCGCAGCAAGTTCATCTTATTTATTTAACCATGAAACAGGGTATGATGATGATGGCTCTGCCATGACATCATTTATTGAGTCAGCACCAATGGATATAGGTGATGGTGATAAATTTAGTTTAATTCAAAAAGTCATACCTGACTTGACATTTGAGGGTTCTGTTAATCAAAGCACACCTGCGGCTAACTTTACAATTAAAGCAAGAAATGAGCCTGGTGAGGACTATGGCAACACATCTAGTGGCACTGCAACAAGAACTGCTACATCTCCTGTAGAATTATTTACCAATCAAATAGATTTACGAGCAAGAGGACGTTCATTTGCTTTGCGTGTAGACTCAAGTGCAACAGGTATGAAATGGAAACTTGGTACACCTAGAGTTAACATTAGACCAGATGGGAGAAGATAATGTCAGTTGTTATACCTCCTAGATTACCAGAGCCACCCGAACAAATTGATAGACAGTATGTAGAAGATTTGATAAGAGCGTTAGAATTGTTTATATCTCAACAGACAACAAGCACAGTTGAAGATGATGCACAAGCATTTGGTTGGTTTACAGGATAATGGCTAATACATACAAAAATGCAAAGGTAGATTTAACAACAACAAATGCAACAACTGTGTTGACAACACCTGTTGGCTCTACAAATATTATAAAATCAATGCTTGTATCAGAAGATAGTGGAAATGCTGATACAATTACATTAACTATAACAGATACAGATAGTGCAGTGTTTAGTTTGTTTAAAGTAAAGGCTGTGAGTGCAAATACAACAGTTGAATTGTTAACACAACCATTAGTGTTACAAGACTCTGAAATATTAAAAGCGACCGCAGCTACAGCTAATCGTTTACATTTGGTTGTAAGTTATTTAGAAATAAGTTAGGATAAGAGCATGAATTTAGGTAACATATTAAAGAAACTAGCTCCGATAGCCATAAATGCAATAGCACCAGGCATGGGTAAAGGGTTAGGCAGTCCTGCCGTAATGAGTTTACTATCAGGTGCTTTAGGTGGTGAAAAGCCACAGAACTTTTTAAAAGGTGCTCTTCTTGATAAATTAGGATTACCATCTGGTCTTAGTGCTTTGTATAAAGGTCAAGAGGGTAGGTTAAATAAAGGAACAGACCCCATGATTAGTCTGTTATATGGTGGACAAGAGGGTAGATTAAACAAAGGAACAGAACCTACTCAAACACAAACAACCGACACACAAAAAACAAACGTACAACCAGCCTTTACACCAAAAACATATTCTGGTGAACTTTTGCAAACATTAGGGATGGAAGACTCTCTTTTAGGTAAAGTTTTAAATACACAATTAGGAGAAGGTTTGGCTGCGGGATTATTAGCACAATTGTTAGCATCAGGAGATGAAGAAGAGAAATCACCTTATGGTTTTGAACAAAGACCTTTTGGTGGAGGTGGGCCAGGTGGACAAGTAGGTGGTTTACCAATAATAGGCAAGGCTCAAGGTGGTGAAATGGAATTTCCTAGACGTGATGGTGGCATAGATCCATCAGAAGGTTCAGGAACAAAAGATGATGTGCCAGCTATGTTAACGGCTGGTGAGTTCGTGCTGACAAAAGATGCTGTTAAAGGTCTAGGTAATGGCAATCAAAGACTTGGTATACAAAGAGCCTATGATATGATGGGTAATTTAGAGAGGATGGCATAATGGCAGTTCAGACAATTGAAAATGTAAAACGCTTACCACCTTATCTTGAAGGTTTACAAAAACGTCTTTTATCAAGTTTATTTGGTACGTTTGATGGAGCGACTCAAACCACACCAGGTCTTCTTGATAAACCAATAGATTTACCTGATTTTAAATTAGCTGGTTTAGACCCATTACAACAGATGGCTTTTTCATATGCACCTCAAATGTTTGGATCATATGCACCATTTGTACAAAGTGCATCCGATCAAATAGGTCAAGGATTAGGTTCTTTAGGAACTGCACAAGAAGCATTAGGAACAGCTATGACACCTTTAGGTGCGGCAGGTTCAGCCATATCAAGAGGTATTGGTGCATTAGCTGATCCATCTGCAGGTATGCAAAAGTTTTTTGATCCGTTTCAAGAACAAGTTATACAACAAGCTGAAAAAGATATTGATAGAGATTATGGTCAAAGAAGACAACAGTTATTAAGTGGATTGCAAGGTAAAGGTCAAGGTGTAGGTACAGGTCGTGGTAGTGGTCGTAGTGCTGTATTAGAAGCAGAACTAGCTAGAAACACGGCAGATCAAAAAGCAAGAACATTAAGTGGATTAAGATCAAGTGGTTTTCAAAACGCCATGAAAAACTTTCTTGGAAGCACAGAATTATCTGGTCGTTTAGGTAGTCAATTAGGAGAGGTAGGTACAAGATTTGGAGATATTGGTGCTAAATTTGGAGGTTTGGGTGACGTTTATAATCGTTTCGCTGGTACTACTGGAGATTTGGGAAGACTAACATCTGAGTTAGGACGTGCTGATTTAGGCTCTCTTTCAAGTTTAGGTGCAATGGGTAGAACATATCAACAACAAATGCTTGACGCTTACAGACAAAATCAAATGCAAAATATAATGGAGCCATTTACAAGACTTCAATTAGGCTCTAGCTTCTTATCAGGGATGCCAAGCTCTGACATAGCAAGTACGTTTCAATCTACAGTAACACCAGCAACAAACCCATTCTTGGCAGGTATAGGTGCTTATACAACCTTACAGGGTGTTGCTCCATATGGACAGTAAATATGGCTGAAGATAATAGACCACTAATAAATAAAATTTTTAATCCTTACCCTAATTTAACAGGGTTAAAAGGTTTAGATTTAACAGGTGGTAAAAAATATTTTATAGGTAGCGACAAAGGATTAAGTGCTTTAGTTGATAAAGATTACACTGATCCAGATATAACAATTGGTGAAACTTTACTTAAAGGATTAGGTTCTGCTGGTGATGTTGGTTTAGAAACTATTTTAGGTGTTTATGATACTGCAATGAGAGCACCACAAGGCATTATGAGTTTGTTAGGAGCAAAAAGTCCTATTGCTAAAGAAAAAGAGTCTTTAAAATTAGCTCCACAAGCAAGACAACAAGACCCTAGTGGAGATATGGGTTTTGGAGAAATTAGTCCTGATATATTTGATCCAAAGTTTGCACCAAAAGATAAAAAATTTGTAGCAAAGTTTGAACCAAAAGAACCACAACTTACAATGGATGATGATGAAACTTTTGGATTAATAGGTGATACCAAAACAGATACAGTTAAAACTCCAACAGATACAACAGATACAACAGATACAACAAGTAAGGCTGACGAAACTCCAGCAGTATCAGAGCAAGATAAGTTAGATGAATTATTTACTTCTGCTTTACAATCTGCGGCAGATGCAAGAGAAGGACAACCAACAAAAAGAAAAACTTTAGAAGATTACAAAAAAGAATTTTCTGAAGCAACAGGTATTGACGCATCAGGTAAAGTTGATAAGTCAGGTGCACTTATGGCATTAGGTTTAGCACTTATGCAGAATAAAGCTGGTAAAGGTTTTAATGTAGGTAATATGTTAAGTGCAGTTGGTGAGGCTGGATCAAAAGCATTACCAGTCTTTGAAAAAGCTAAACAACAAGCTAAACTTGCCGCAGCTAAAGCTGGTGAATACGCATTAGGTAAAGTTGCAGAAGATGAGGCAACAGCGAAATTAGAAAAAGAAGAAATGATGAAAAGAGAGAATTTTTATGTTGTTCCTAAAGGTAAAAAGGGTGGCCCATTAGGTATTGCAGAAGCAATTACTCAAGGCAAAGGTGAATTTGTTCGGGTTAATAAATTTGAATTGTCTAAATTAGATCAAAATAAAAACTTTAATGATAATTTTGAAATCGTAAAAGCATCTGATTATTTAGATGTAGCTAAAGAAATGATGAAAGCTCCTGAAGTAAAAGATCAATATTCTAAAACATCTAAATTTATTCCTTTGTTTAGTGGAGCTGATAAAGATTTAGGATTTTATGTTCAATTACCAGACGCTAACGCTGGTGGTAATGTTAAACCTGCCTTTGTAGATGATGCTGATAGTGTAATAGGTCAAATTCAATCTATGGAACAAGATTTAAACAGACAAGAAAAAGATTTTAAAGAGATAGCATCTTTATTAAACAGAACTGACATTGATGTTGTTTCACAGTTAGGTCAAAGTGTTGTTCAAGGATTTAGAAATCTTGGTTTTGATGTTGGTGGTGATACTACACCTATAAAACAAATACAAACTTTGTTAACTAAATTACAAGCAGAAAATGCAGCAGATATTTTAGGTGAATCAGGTAAAACATTATCAGATACTGATAGAAAATTAGTTGCAGAAATAGTAGGTGGAATAACATTCACTCAAGCTGATGCACCAGAATTAACTAGAAAACTTGGTAGATTATACGAAGTCATTATTAGTAAAGGCAGAAAGAATGTTAATGAAGCATATTCTAAATTAAAAAGTGCTGGAGTAAACATAAATAGAGAGTCAGTCAGAGCTGATCCAACTGCTAGTCTTGTTAAAGGTGATGACGGCATTTATGATGTTGTGAGTTAATATGGGAATTATACAAGTTAGAACACCTAATGAAGGAGTGGTTAAAGTAAGAATTGCAGGTGACGAACCTACTGAAGAAGAATTATCTAAAATAAAATCTCAATTTTTCGGTCAACAAACTACTCAAAAAACTAGCTCTTTTGAAGATTTATTACAAGAATCAAAAACTGCTGATGAAGATGCAGACTTTGATTATGAAACTGGTGCGACTGGTGGACTAAGAGCTTTAGTTTCTTTTGGAGAAACAGAGGAAGAGAAAGAGGCCATACTTCTTAAAAAAGTTGGTAAAGAGGGATATACAAAAGATTCAAAAGGTAGATTAGCATTAACACCAATCGGTCAATCAAAAGTTGGAATGAAACCATCTGATAAAAATGTGGTGTTAGAAGAAAAAGGATTTTCTGCTCGTGACTTTGCTGATTTAGCAGGTGTAGTTCCTGAAACAGTAGGATCAATTGTTGGTGGTATATTAGGTTTACCTGGTGGGGTGTTTGGAAGTGCCGCTGGAGCTGCGGCTGGTGCGGCAACTGGTCAAGCAGCTGAAGAGGGTATAGAGGCTTTACTTGGTGTTCAGAAACAAACATTACCAGAAATAGGAAAAGATTTAGCAAAAGAAGCTGCTTTAGCTGGTGCAGTTGATTTAGTAACGCTTGGAACATTTAGAATTGCTAAAGGAGCAATAGGTGCTGGTGCTAAAAGATTAGCAGGTGATCCATTAGATGCAGCAAGAGGAGCTGATCTTGTTAGGAGAGGTTTTAAACCAAGTCTTGAAAGATTAGGTGCTCCTGCTCCGTTAGCTTATTCTCAAAAATTTGCTGAAGGTGCAACTAGAGATTATCAAAGAATTATTAACAATACTAATTTAGCAATACAAGAAAAAGAAGCTCTTTTAAAAAAATTAGCAGATTTGGATGCTGCTGGTCAATCTTTTGCAAATGTTGCAGGGCCTAAATATAAAAAATTATCAGATGATTTAAATAAAGCTCGTGAAGCATCATTAAAGGCAGTAAAAGACAGCGTTGATGTTTTAGAAAAAGGAGTTAAAAGTGATTTAGATATTGATGATTTTGCAGTAAATTCAATGATTAAATCATTTAAAAACTTTCAAGATGTTGCTGACATTAATTATACTAAACTAGATGACGCTTTAGCAAATTTAGACGGATTAGTAAGAGGTTCTGGAACTTTTGCGGGTGATGTAAGATTTATTGATGCAGGTAAATTAAATGCTTTGACTAATAATATTATGGATAGAGTTGCTAATATCCGTAATCCTGATTTGTTAGAACCTCAATTAGCTGCAGCAATTAAAAAAGTAAAAGCATTAAAAGTAGGAGATGATAATTATAAAGCAACTTTTACTCAATTATCTGCTCAAAGAAAAATAATTAATGATACTTTATATTATGGAACAGCAGATTTATCTTCTGAAGGAAGAAAACAATTAGGAAGATTATTAGATGAATTTGATACTTTGTTAAGTGCAGATCATTTAGCTGCAAGTGCAAAAGGTGTGGGTGGATTAGAAAATATAATAAAAAATAATCCACAAATTAAAAATCAACTTAAAGAAATTGGTAAGTTAAGAGACAAAGCTGCGGGTTTTTACAAAGATGGTAAAAAACCTTTTGATGATTTAGAAAAATTTGGTGTCATAAGGGATATGAGACAGTCTTACAACACCAATGGAAAATTTAACACCGATAAATTTTTTGATAAAATAATTAAATCAAACTCACCACAAAGATTAAATTCTGTATTAAATTCTATGACGAAGATGGAAAAAGGAAAATTAGTCGTAGATAAAACTGCTCAAGAACAATTGAGATCACAGTTAGCAAAATCATATTTAAATGATGCGTTAGGAAAAACAAATTTAGATTTGTTTAATCCTAAAATGTTTAATGGTAAAGCATTTAGAAATCATATTAATAATTTAGGAACGACAGGAAAAGTTTTATTTGGCAAACAATGGAATGAAGTACAAAAACTAGCTGACACAATTGGTCAAGTTAGCCTTACAAATATTGATGATGCTGCTTTACGAAATATAGTTAAAGCAAATGCTAACAAAGGTATAACTGACGCTTTAAAAGATGTAGCTAAAACATCTAAAGAATTTCAAGAAGCTAACTCTTTAAAAATTATTAAAGATTTTAATTTAAATAACCTTGATCCTGTACAAGCTGCAGGTGAGATGATTAGGACAAATATAACAATATCTGAAGTAAAAAGATTACAAAGATTTTTTTCTGGAAATCCTAGAGAATATGTAAAAATAAGACAAGCTGTAATAACTGACTTATTAGGTTCTATTAAAGACGATATATTTACAACACCTGCAAAATCAAGAGCTTTACTTGATGCAATGAATCAATATAGACCAGGTGTTTTAAAACAAATTATAGGTAAAAATCATTATAGAAATTTAGAACAATTTGCAAAAGATTTAACATTTTTAGGAGATGTTGGTAAAGAGGGTAGTATATATGCAGCCACTTTTGCAGCTCACCCTATTGCTAAACTACCAGCAAATGTAAGAATGAAAGGTATGGCAAGATTATTTGCAAGTCCTACAGCATTAAATTTTTTTGCTAAGACAGGTACACCTAATCAAAGATTAGCAAAAACTATGAATCTTTTAGGAACAGTAGCTAATGTAGCTGCAAGAACAACGGCTGCAACAAGACAATTAGGTGCTCAAGCAGCCGCCGAACAAATTGGCGAAACATCTGAAGAGGTAAAAAGAACATTAATACCAACTCCTGATGTTACTGCACCAGTTCAATCTTCTTCAATAGGTGGTATAAATATAACTCAACCACAACAAAATTTAGCAACGACTGCTGCCTTTAATCCAAATCCTAAAACTCAAGAGTTAGCAAAACAATTACAAGGAAGAAATTAATGGACTTAGAAAAATTAAAAGAGCAACTCATCATTGATGAGGGGGTCAAATATGAGACTTACCTTGATCATCTTTCGCTAAAGACTTGTGGGATAGGTCATCTGTGTCGTGAAGATGACCCAGAATATGATTTACCTTTAGGAACAAAAATATCTGAAGAAAGAGTAACGGAACTTTTCGAACAAGACATACAAAGTGTGATTATGGATTGCAAAAAAGTTTATGATGATTGGGATAAATTGCCCGAGACCGCAAAACAGGTAATAGCAAATATGATGTTCAATCTCGGCCTGCCGCGTTACAGCAGATTTCGTAAGCATATACAAGCTGTCATGGACGGCAATTGGCAAGAAAGTGCAAATCAGATGCGTGATTCGAGATGGTATCGTCAGGTAACAAACAGGGCCGAGCGTTTATGTAAACGTATGGAAGAAGTTAGTCCTTAATTTTATTTTTCAACATTAACATTATTTCAGTAGCTAATTTAAGAGCTTGATATGACGTTATTTCATGTTTCTGAAAGTCATGTTTAAATTCTTTATTACGTTCTAATATATTAATTGTTATAGGAGTATTCTCAGCTTCTTGTGTTGCATATATATATACTTCTTTTTTCATTGTATCTGTTTAGCAGAGCCAATACCCATGTCTTTAATATCACCTCCATATCTTGACTCAAATTCTTTCTTGACAAGATTAGTGATCTGTTGACCTACTTTACGATCTTCATCTAAAGCTATTTTTTTTAATCTCTTGTAAGTGTTAATATCTACACTCACACTTTTCCACTTTTCATTTGATGCCATATGGTGTACCCTTTCTAAGAAATGATTAAAAAAAGTATACACTATCCTAGACAGTATGGGAAGTATAATAAATATAACGCTAAAAAAACTGAGTTTATGGGATACAAGTTTGACTCCAAATGGGAGGCAGAGCGTTATGGCCAGCTATCATCTATGGCACTCGCTGGAGTTGTAAAGGATTTACAACGCCAAGTTAAATATGAAATTGTAGTTAACAACTATAAAATATGTAATTACATAGCAGATTTTGTATACACATTGGTGCATGAAAACGGCAAAGAAGAAAAAATTGTTGAAGATGCAAAAGGTGTGCAAACTACTGATTTCAAGCTAAAAATGAAGTTAGTAAAAGCACTATTTGACATAGATATTAAAATTTCTAAAAAAAAGTAGTTGACATATTTACGGGATAATCCCATATTAGAGTTTCTAGTTTAACATTACGAGGTGAAATATGACTAATAATTCTAGTGCAATGAAATTCATTGATGTTTCTGATACTCAATCTTTAAAACTTAGGAAAGAGTATTTGACCAAACAATTCGAGGAAGCTAAACAACAGCTTGACGAATTTAATAAAAATCTTGAGCAAATGTATTTGGATAAAGCCAAGAAACAACTCTTTGATGAGGGTAAAGATTTTGGTACTGCTAACTTTGAAGACAATGGTGTCAAAGTAAAAGTAGAATTAAGAAAGAGAACTTCTTGGGATCAAGAGAAGTTGCTTGAATATTTGAATACATTGCCATCTGATCTTGCAAAGCATTACAGTAAAGTTTCTATTACTGTTCCTGATGCAAGGTTTACTAACGCAACACCTGATGTAAAGCAAGAACTTAAAAAGTTCAGAACTGTTAGTTTGCAAGGTGTTAAAATTACTTTTGGGGAGAATGAGTAATGGGATTAAATATTATTTCTGCCGAAGAAAGGCTGAAAGAAAAAAGGGGTCATAAGATGGTTATCGTTGGCCCTAGTGGTGTAGGCAAGACAACTCTTGCCCGCACCCTTGACAGTAAACGAACTTTGTTTATGGACTTAGAGGCTGGAGATGCGGCCATCAGTGGCTGGCCTATTGATGTTATCCGTCCTAAAACATGGCAAGAGTGTAGAAACTTTGCTTGTTTTTTAGGTGGCCCTAATCCTACTGTCAATGAAGACCAAGCATATTCACAAGCAAACTATGATGCAGTTTGTCAAATCTATGGTAATCCACATGAACTATTAGCTAAGTACGATACTATCTTCATTGATAGTATTACTGTAGCTGGTCGTCTGTGTTTTCAATGGTGTCAAAACCAACCTGATTGCAAGACATCAAATGGTCGATTAGATACAAGAGCTGCTTATGGTATGCAAGGTAGAGAAATGATGGGGTGGTTAACACATCTTCAACATATCAGAGACAAGAATGTTGTCTTTGTTGGCATTTTAGATAGCCGTGTTGATGAGTATGGTCGCCCATTACATGAACTCCAAATTGAGGGTTCAAAGACAGGTAGGGAACTACCAGGCATTGTAGATGAAGTCATCACAATGGCAGTTATGCAAGGTGATGAGAAGACACCACCTTACAGAGCCTTTGTATGTCAAACTCTTAATGAATGGAATTATCCTGCTAAAGACCGATCTGGTAAACTAGAGTTACTAGAAGAACCACATTTGGGTAAGCTATTGAAAAAAATTAATGGAGATGGCAATAATCCAAATAATACTTTAGACTTTAATCTAGCTAAGAACAATAATGGAGGTAATAATGCTTGATTTCAATCAAATTGAGTCTGATACAAAAACAGGTGATTTTGAATTAATCCCTGATAAAACAATCGCTTTTGCAGTTATGCAATTGCAAGGTGGTGACACTGAAATCCCTGAGTTTGGGAGAGGAAACTTTTTTCTTAAAAGTCAACATAGCAAAGCTAAATGGCTGCCATTAGAATTTACCATCATTGGTGGTGACTATGATGGTCGTAAAGTTTGGCACAGACTTTTTGTTGATGGAGATAAATTAAATGAGAAGAATGTACCTGTTGCAAAAGATATTGGTCTTAAACTTATGAGAGCGATTATCGAAAGTGCAAGAGGTATTGACTCAAATGATATGTCTCCTGAAGCACAAGAGAAGAGAAAGATCAATGGTATTGACGATTTAAGAGGTATGCAGTTGTGTATTAAGATTGGCATTGAAAAAGGTACAAATGGATATGCCGATAAGAATAGATTAATCGCACCTCTTACTGTTGGTCAGAATGGGTATATTGGCCCTAATCAACCACAACAGACTACTAGTGCAGCTAATAATGTTAGCACATCTACTGCATCTAGTTCAGAGGGTTCTGTACCCGATTGGGCGAAATAGGAGATTGTTATGGTTGAAGTAAAACAAAATCAAAAGCAGTTTAGTGACTTGTTGAAAAGCAAGTCATTAACCCACACCATTTTTAAATTTACTCCAAAATTAGCAGAGCATATTTTAATTAATTTAAATCACGGCAACAGAAATGATAAGCCGACTAAAATTAAATTATATAAACAAAGTATGATTGATAATAATTGGGAATTAAATGGAGAGAGTATTAAATTTGGACATGATGGTCTATTAAAAGATGGACAGAATAGATTGAAGGCTTGTTTTCAATCTAAGAAAGACTTTGTTTCTTGTGTGCATTTTGGATTAGAACCTAAATTTTTTCTTAATTTAGATACTGGTGTGAGCAGAAACGCAAAAGACGTATTTAAAATTATGGGTGTGCGTTATCACGACAAAGTTCCTAATGTATTGCGTTTAATAAATGCTTGGGAAGAAGGTAAATCAAGCACTAGAACTTGTAATCTTCAAAACAAAGACCTCCAGGCAATTTATGAAAATGATACTGATATTAAGTTGTTAGAAGAGTCAATTAAAATTGCTAACAAATTAAGGAATAAATATCCGATATCACATTTAGCGACTTTGTATTATTTAACTAATCAAAAAGGTCATCATAAAATTATTTCAAAGTTTTTTGATGAATTAGATATCTACTCAACATTAGGTGCTTTATCGCCTATCAGACTAGCTTTATCTAATATTCAAACAATGAAAATTGAAAGGATGCCTTTATCTTCTCATCATTACTCAGTAATTTTGACGAGAGTTTGGGATTGTTATTTAAACAAAAAAAGATTTGTTAAAGATAACATGATCATTAAAAGTGATAGTTTAATCACGCCAATAATTTAATCTAGTTTCTAGCCTCAACACAATCCTCGTGTGTGCTAGACTATGTTTGGGGAGTACATAGGAGGCAAAACTCCCCACCATTATGAAAGGGGATAGTGATGGATAATATCTTATTTGCAAATCAAGTATTAGCTGGATTATCAAATCCAGACAGAGGTATTTTTGCTTACTGCACTAGTAAAAAAGCTGGTAAGAGAGATACAAATAAAAATGCTACTATGGCATCAAGAAGAGCTAGAAGAGAATTAGTTGATGCTCAAAAGTTTTTTATTGATAACAAACTGTTAGAAGTAGCAACAAATTTATCTTATGAAAATCCATTCAAATTAGTTGAATTAGCTAAAAGAGCAATACCACCATTTAATAATATGTGGATTGAATGGGATGAAAAATTTAGAATAAATCAATGTGGTTCAGAAAAAAATGTTAGTCAAAACTCTTTAGAAAAATGTGGTTATCATATTCAAAAAATTAATAATCAATATTTTTATACAATGTATGGTTTTGATAAAAATTTTGAAAATGGCAAAATACTTTGTACCTCAAATGGCTTCTATTTTTCTAATGATAATAAGTTATTATCACAAGCATTTAAAGATATTGTTGACTGGGATAGAAATGTAAATGTACATGATAAAAAATTACTAGAGTTAAGCAGAAATAAAACTATGGAGAGTATGCTTGGTAATGGGTACATGAAATTAGTTAAAGATTACAAAACTGAGAAAAGAAATTACAATAAAGCATTTGAATGGTTTAAAGATAGAATTGAAACAGGTCAATCCATTGGCACAGAAATGTTTCTTACTGATAAACAATTTAACGCTGGTTTCGATCACGATCTTATGAGTAAGCAAGTTGAGGGTGATTTAATTGCTATGGAGGGTGATTTAAGACTTATCATATCTATCTTAGGTACACTTAATTATGATCATATTGTTTACAACAATGCAAAAACTAATCCTAAAGTAACACATACTCGATATGGTGTTATTGCACCAAAACATACTCTTAAATTAGTGACAATTGATTTACCTAAACCTAACATCAGAAAAGTTTATAAAGGTATTGTCAGTGGCACAGGAACACCAAAAGCAGAACATATGAGAAGAGGACACTGGAGAAGAAAGCCAGATGGTAAAAGAATATGGATTGAGCCTATGAAGGTAGGCAGTAAGAAGAATGGTATTATTGAACATGATTACATCTTACGAGGCAGAGAGGAAAATACCAATGTTTGATGCTATAACTTGCATGGCCACAGCCATTTTCTTTGAAGCTAGAGGAGAACCACCTGTAGGTAGAATCGCAGTAGCACAAACAATTCAACAACGAGTGTATGACTATAGGTTTCCAGATAATGTTTGTGATGTTGTGAAACAAGGGAACTATTATAGTTGGGATACTAGCATCCCTATAAAATGGGAATGTCAGTTTACATTTTGGTGTGATGGTAAACCAGAAAAGATTGATGACATGGTTGCCTGGGGTTTTGCTATTGACATAGCTGAAGCAGTGATGGCTGGATATTTGTTTGATGTTACAAATGGTGCGACACATTATCATGCTTATTATGTAAGTCCTAGTTGGTCAGAGAAGTTTACAAGAACTGTTCGTATTAACGATCACATATTCTATAGATGGGAACATGAATAATGCTACTTAGACCATATCAAGAGATAGCTGTTAACTCTGCATCAGATGCTTTAGACAAGCATGGTAACACTGTTGTTGTCGCACCTACAGGAGCTGGCAAGACAATCATGTTGTCATCTCTTATCGGTAAGAGAAAAGATAATAAGAATGTTCTTGTATTACAGCACAGAGATGAGCTTGTTAACCAGAACATGGACAAGTTTAAGAGAGTTAATCCGAACATATCTACCAGCGTTGTCAATGCTGAAGCGAAAGATTGGTCTGGTGACACTGTATTCTCTATGGTGCAGACGCTATCAAGACCGAACAATTTGCAGAACATGAAGCCAATTGACATGGTAGTTGTTGATGAGAGCCATCACATTGTTGCAGATACTTACCTAAGAATTATTAATCATGCTAAACAAACTAATGAGAATGTTGAAATCGTTGGCTTTACTGCCACACCTAATCGTGGTGATAAAAAAGGTTTACGTGAGGTCTTTACCAATTGCAGCCATCAAATAGAAATATCAACACTCATTCGTGAGGGTTTTCTTGTAACTCCAAGAACTTACGTTATTGACGTAGGTGTGCGTTCTGAACTGCAAAATGTTCGTAAAACAATAGTTGATTTTGATATGGATCAGGTGGCTCGTATTATGAACAAACGAGCCATCAATCAAAGAGTTGTTGATGAATGGAGACAAAGAGCAGCAGATCGTAAGACAGTTGTATTCTGTTCTACTGTGGCTCATGCAGAAGACTTATGTGATGAGTTTGTCAATCAAGGTATCAGAGCAGAAGTTGTAACAGGTGAAACAGATAAAACTGTTCGTGCAAATATGCTTGAGGATTTAGAGAATGGTGAACTCCAGGTAGTTGTAAATGTGGCAGTATTGACAGAGGGTTTTGATGCACCACCTGTCTCTTGCATTATATTAACAAGACCATGTTCTTATAAAGCAACAATGGTGCAGATGATTGGCAGAGGATTAAGAACAATTAATCCCGATGAACATCCTAACATCATTAAGACAGATTGTGTTGTACTAGACTTTGGTACATCTGTGTTAACACATGGATCGTTAGAAGATGATGTCAATCTTGATGGCGGCAAGGCAGACGGCAGTGGTCAAGCACCAGAGAAATCTTGCCCTGAATGTAACTCTGTAGTGCCATTAGGTGTAAGAGAATGTCCTATCTGTGGTTTTGAGTTTGGTCAAGACAAAGATGATAACCTTGTAGAATTTAACATGACAGAGGTAGAACTTATTGATCGCTCTCCGTTTAGATGGACAGATATATTTGGAACAGGTAAATGCTTGTCTGCGACAGGATTTAATGGTTTTGCGTTGATTGCTGATCTTGGAGACTTGTCTTGTGGCATTGTAAAGCGTACAGGTGGCAAGTTAAGGATGGTCAGTATAGGAACAAGGCAACAAGCAATTGCGTCTGCTGACGACTTTCTGAGAGAGATTGAAGATAGTGATAGTTCTAAGAAAGGTAAAAGATGGCTTAATGAGAAGATTAGTGATAAACAGAGAATGATGTTAGGTAATTTAGGAATTACTATAAATCCTTTTGACTTCTCTTGGACAAAGTACAGAGCAGCTTGTCACCTTAACTATCTTTGGAACAAACAAGGTATTGATGCCATGATTTATAATGTAATGAATAAGGATGTTGCATAATGGCATCCATAGAGGTGAGAATGTTATTAGATACAGATGAGGGTATACTTCATGTAAATTTCTTTACTGCATTAAAAAATGACTTAGATGACAGTGGTTTTTTATTTGAACTAGAGGATAAGTTACAGACAGTTTTCGATACAAATAACGACATCACTAATTCAGGTCATGCAATCATATCTCATATGGGGTCAGAGTTGTTTACTGTGTACTTTATGAGAGATGAAGAGGGAGTAGGATGGAAGAAAAAGATAATGATGAACAAAGACGACCCAACAATCCATTAAGACATTTAGATTTGTTTAGTGGTATTGGTGGATTTGCTTTAGGTTTAAGTTGGGCTGGTGGATTTGAAACAGTTGCATTTTGCGACAACGAACCATTTGCTCAAGAAATTTTAAAAAAGCGTTGGCCTAATGTGCCGATATATGAAGATGTGAGGACAATAAATGAAAAAGAACTTGGAAAAATTGACATCATCACAGGAGGTTTCCCATGTCAACCCTGGTCGTTGGCAGGATCAAGAAAGGGAGCAGATGACGACCGCGATCTCTGGCCAGAAATGGTTGCCATTATTGAAAACCTACAACCTAAATGGGTCATTGGAGAAAATGTGCGAGGCTTTGTTAATGAGCCATTGGGATTGCAAAGGACACTCTCTGACTTGGAAAGTATTGGGTATCAAGCCATCCCACATATTATTCCAGCTTCAGGGGTCGGTGCTTTCCACAGAAGAGAACGAGTCTGGATCATTGCTAATCCAAGAGGAGAGGGAAAACCAATCGTTAGAAGAGAATCAAAAGAGCTTAAACAACCCGAACAAATCTCACTCTTCTAAGATGTGGCCAACACCAACAACACAAGAAGTAGAGCATCCACAAGCAGAACTTACAGAAAATGGTAGACGTAAGTCAAAGGACGGCAATACTAGTCACAGTTTAAATTTAGCAGATTCTGTTAAGATGTGGCCGACACCGAGAGCAATAGACGGCATAGTTAGACACAGCAAAAAATGGATGCAAAAGAGAATAGACGAGAAAAGGGATGTAGACCTAACAACAGCAGTAAAGATGTGGCCAACTCCGAGAGCAAGAGATTATAAGGATGGAAAAAAAGTACCACCTTCTGTAGGCAAAACAAGATCACATACTCTTGCGACTAAAGTTATTGAGGAAAATAAAAAAGTAATGTGGCCAACACCTACGACAAAAGGTTATGGTCACGCATCTGAAGGTCAGACGTTGATGTTGAGAAAGATGGTTGAAGAAGGTGTGCTTACAGAGATAGAAGCCGAACAGATGATGAATGGTACGACATTGCGACCACCAAGAATGGTGAAGTGGAATTTTCCAACGCCAACTGCAAGAGATCATCTAATGCCACGAAAGCCAGAAACAATGGCAAAGACAGGTAGAAACCCAGAAACAAACTCATTGCCAGATGCTATTCAGCATTTACAAATGTTTCCAACACCTACTGCTAATGAAGATGCCGCAGGCAAGGCTGGTGGTAATATGCAGAAAATGTTGGGTAATGATCCAAATGTTCGTAATACTGGTGAGGGTACGTTAGCCTCTGAGTGGGTTGAATTACTTATGGGGTATCCGAAAGGGTGGACTGATTTAAAGAATCAAGACGCTTCCCTTAAAAATGTTCGGGTTGTATGGGATGAGAACTGGGAGAAGGATACGCCAAGAGTGGCAGTTGGTCAAAAGGATAGGATGAAAAGACTTAAAGGTCTTGGTAATGCTATTGTGCCACAGATTGCAGAAATGATAGGAAAAGCTATAATGGAAGCAGAGAATGACATTTAATATTTTAAAGGATGTAGCCAAGCTCTGTGGTCAGTTAGATTGGAACACAAAGTTATCTGAGCTAGATGAGCAGGCAATTTTATATTTAGTAATGACAATACAACAAATGAAGGATGTAGGAGATGACGTTGACGAAACTTACTTGGCAGCCATTTGGCTCAAATACAATGTCGGAGACAAAAGTGCAGAGTTCCCCTTTGGAAAAAACAAAGAGCAGAATAGCACAACTGATTGACGACAGTATAGTTGAAAGCAAAAAGAAAGAGAAACAGAGAACCTATCTTGGTGCTTCTTCTCTAGGTGATGCTTGTGCAAGAAAGATACAGTATAGATACATGGGTAAAGAGCAAGACCCTGGTAGTGGCTTTACTGCAAAGGTGTATAGGATATTTCAGTTTGGTCATGTGATAGAAGACATGGCTCATGGGTGGATTGTCAATGCAGGTTTTGATTTAAGAAGCACAGATAAGAATGGCGAACAGTTTGGTTTCTCCATAGCAGATGATCAAATAAGAGGTCATATAGATGGTGTAATATGTGGTGGGCCAAATGATATTAAGTATCCTATGTTGTGGGAGTGCAAATCTGCCAATGACAAGAGCTTCAATGAATTTGTTCGGAAAGGCGTACTAAGGACAAATGAAACATATGCAGCACAGATTGCTTTATACCAGTCTTACATGAATTTGACAGACAATCCTGCATTGTTTACTGTCATCAACAAAAATACTTGCGAGATATATTTTGAACTTGTTCCGTTTAATATGCATCTAGCACAGAAGACAAGTGATAAAGCTGTAGATATTTTAAATGCAAGTAAGAATAATGAGCTATTGCCAAGAATTGCAGTTGACTCAGATTATTATGCTTGTAAGTATTGTGAGTTTAGGGGGAGTTGTTGGAAGTGATAAGTTTTAGCAAAGAAGTACCAAACGCTAATTTAAGAGTTATTAGTCTAGGTGCTGGAGTACAATCATCTGTACTAGCTTTGATGGCAGCTAAAGGTGAGATAACACCTATGCCAGATTGTGCTATATTTGCAGACACACAGTACGAACCAGATGGTGTTTATGAACATCTTGAATGGTTAGAGGAAAGATTACCTTATCCTGTCTATAAGGTTACAATAGGTAATATCAAAGAACACGCATTAAAAGGTGTAAACAAATCTGGTAGTAAGTTTGTTACCATGCCGTTTTTTACAAAGTCTGGTATAGGTATGAGACAATGCACCAATGATTACAAGATACAACCAATTAGAACCAAGACAAGAGAATTGCTCGGTTTAAAAAAAGGACAGAGAGCTAAAGATGTTTTATGTGAGACATGGATAGGTATATCTGTTGATGAAATACAACGAGTAAAAGAAAATAAAGATAAATACATTATAAATAGGTGGCCATTGCTTGAGTTAGGCATGAAAAGACATCATTGCCATGAGTGGTTTAACAAACATTATCCTAACAAAAAATTAGCTAAATCTGCTTGTATAGCTTGTCCGTATCACGATAACAAACTTTGGCGTGACATGAAAATTAATGATCCGAAAAGTTTTAATGATGCAGTTGAGTTTGATAAAAACATTAGGACACAAAATGTAAAAAATGTAGAACAATTTGTTCATTCATCTTTGAAGCCATTGTCAGAGGTAGATTTTTCTTCTGCTGAGGATAAGGGTCAGTTGAATTTTTTAGATGAATGTGACGGAATGTGTGGAGTGTAATATGCGTATTTTACCATTTGATAGCACTAAATCTAGTATATCTGCTAAAGAACTAGTAGAGGAAATAAGCAAAAAAGTACCAGCACAAGTACAAATAGATATGCTTAAAACTACTTTTCCAAATGGCGTTGTTCGAGGTGACGAGTTTTCCATTGGTTCAACAGATGGCGAAGAAGGTAAATCATTAAAGATAGATATAAACCCAAGAAGTCCATACTTTATGAAAGGTCAAGACTTTAATGGTGGTATCGGTATCGGTGGCATAGTCAAGATAATGATGGAAGGTCGCAACATGAAACTGCCACAAATCAAGGAGATGTTTGCAGACTATCTTGATGAAGCAAAAAGTTTTGTTCGGGATAGACCAGCGGAAAATCCAGTTAAAAGGCAGATTGATCTTAACACACCATTTGACGCAGAACATAAATATGTAAATGCAGAAGGCACAGTAATTTGTTCGGTTCGTAAGTATCTTGTCAGAGATGGTGCTGGTAATCCAGTCTTGGACACACATGGTAAACCCAAGAAAGAATTTAGACAGTTTACAGGCGACCATCCATATCCTCGTATGCCAGATGTCAGACCATTGTATAATATTCCGAACATTTTAGCATCAGACCAGGTTATCTGGGTTGAAGGTGAGAAGTGTGCAGATGTGCTGAATGAGAAAGGTTACACTGCTACTTGTACAATGGGTGGTGCAGGTATGCTAACAAAGAAGTCTGCATCACAGTATGACTTTTCGCCTTTGCAAGGCAAGGAACTTATATTGTGGCCAGATAATGACACTGCAGGTAGAAAAGTTGCAGAGCTTGTCCAAGAGTTGTCACTCAACGCAGGTGTAAGGTCAGTAAAGATATTAACACCACCAAGAGGTAAACCAGAAAGATGGGATGTGGATGATGCAGTCAATGAGGGTTTTGATATTAATAACTTTCTGCAAACGCCATCTACATCTGTAAAGCATAATATTAATTTGTTAGATGACAGTCTGCTGATCTCAAGATTTGTCGGTGATGCTCCAATACAGAAGTTTATTGTAGAAGATACATTTCCTATGGGTGTGCCGATTATACTGTCTGCCGCAGGAGATGCAGGTAAAGGTATGTTGACGTTGGATTTGGCAATGAAAGTAGCATCTGGTACGCCAATGCAGAAATCTTTCGGTGGCACAGTTTCGGAGTTCGGTAATGTTGTAGTGTTTACGGCTGAGGATGACGAGGCAGAAATGCACAGACGTATTGAACGTCTTGATCCAGACGATAAAAGATTTCACTATGAGAATGAGTTGCGAATTGTATCTCTGCCAAATGTCGGTGGTGTGTTTCCTATATTGCAAAGCGTACATGGTGAACTAACAACATCAGAAGAGTTTGAACGTATATACGAGCAGATACTTCATATGTCTAATCTTAAACTTATTATCTTTGATCCGTTAGCATCATTCGTACACGCAGATGTAAACTCTGATCCAGCGTCTGGAGCTGCTCTAACTGGATTAATGTCCAAGATGGGTTCGGAGACTGGTGCATCAATAATGATGTGTCACCATATGACAAAGGTTAAGGACGACACAGTTATATCAACACCAGAACAAGCTCGGAATTTGATTAGAGGTACGTCTGCACTTGTTGATGGTGTTCGGTGTGCATTTACTTTATGGCAGTTGGATGAAGGATCGGCTAAGAAGCGTTGTAAGGAACTGAACATAGATTATCAACGTAATCGGTGTTTTGACGGAGCAGTTGTTAAGTCTAATGGGCCAGCGAATCGTACAATTCGTAGATTTGTTCGAGATATAAATACAGGATTATTGGTTGATCGAACTGAAGATATCGAACAATTGAACATAGGAACTAACAGAGATCTACGCAAAAATGTTCTGTTTAATTGGATTCGTGACTGTGAATATAATGGTCAAGCCCTATGCCAACAAGGAGGTGCAGATTCGCTGATGATGAGAATGGACGATTCCAACGCACCCCAAGAATTGTTCGGTTTGTCGCAGCGAGTTCTGGATGGTATTGTCAGAGAGTTAATTACTGATGGCAGAGTAGATAAATATAGTTTCTCCACTGCTGGTGGTCGTAAATGGCTTGGCACTATCAATGGGCCAATGAGTCGTGGCGAATACCAAGCACAGACTGCAAGAGACAACATAAATTAATTTTTTTTAAAAAAAATCCAAGAATAATCCAATAATAAGCGTTCTTTAATTGTATAGACATTAAACAGCGTGAAAAGGATTTAATAAAGTTATGGATTATTATACATGGAATGACAAAAAACCAGAGAAAATGTCAAGAAGAGAATATTTAGAATTAATGAAATACATTGATAAATATTTACTTGATGATGTTAAAGATAAGATTGCTAAAAGAATGTTGAATGACAAGCAACAATGGTACTTATCAAACAGTGCTTTAGCCAGCGAAAAATTTGGTGATGTTTTCGATTATGAAGAAATTGATCTTTTTTAATAATAATTTGTTGACATAAGGAAATACATTGCCTATATGTACATAAATAAATTATTTTATGGAGAAAATAAATGAGTAGAGATAAGGCAATCAAAGTTTATACGAAAAATCGTAATGCTTTAGAAAAAATTTATAAGATTAAAAAAGTCAAAGATAAATCTTGGTTAGATTTGCATAATTCGATTGTAGATTTAAACTCAGATTATATTTTTTATGAAGAACGAAATGGAGATGATACAATCATTACTCAAGGAGTAGTATCATCTTATATTGCTAAAGAAATGGGAGATTTAAAATGAAATTAATCGTGTCAAAGGTAAATGATAACGTAGCATCTGTTGAATTAGATAATGGTTTAACTGTGTACGTAGATAATTCGACAGGAAAAAGCATTGTTCATATCATTGGTGATAATAGTAAAGGTCATCCTAATGTTCTAGGTGAAGATGCATCATGTGAGTTTAAATTAATTGATGGTGTAATTTGTGAAAATAGTTTTCCATCAAATGTTGAAATTAAGAATTTGACCAAAATTTTAAAGGGAGTTGAATAAATGAGTACATATTACAGACTAAGCGAACCAATTGCTATTAGTGAGATTGAAGAAAAATGTAAAGATGATTTTAAGGTTCTTTACAAATATGACGATCAAGATGGTCAATGGTTCAGAGATAATGATGGTAACTTTTTACATTTTGCATTGAATGAAGATAAAGAAGTTATCGACATTTTTCGTTATGGTGGCAACAATCCCGAATTTATTCTTGATACTTTATCTAATCGTTTTGATGTGTATATCATTAGTGAGTATGATGAAGACTATGAGGATTATGCTCACGAGGATACACCAGTTTCAACAGTTACTGTTGATATGAGTGACACTTTAGGAGGTAATGCATAATGCCAGCAAAAGTCACTGTTTGTTTTGAGTTACCAAATGAGCAACGAGATACTCTGCTAGATTTGGTTAGGAATAGATTGTATCTTCTTGAGAACAGGGAGGTCAACGAATTTGACCAAGATCACTCTGATCACGAGGAGATTATTGAATTGAAAAAAATTGAAAAGACATTAGAACAAGAGTTATAGGGTGGTAGACATAAGTTTTCCATTTCAGGCAAGTAGGTATGTCTTAACTATGAATCACGAATTTAAATTTGCCCTAAAGGTTATTATACTAAATTTATTTTATGTGCAAAAGATCGTGTCTACCTTAATCATTTGCGATCAAATTCATAGATTACCTACATTTACCATAAAAAGGCTCGTTTTAAGAGCCGTCAGAGGGGTGAAAAGATATGTCCGTGTATGTTTATACCCCTGGTTTTTAGTTATTAGGAGTTGATTATGAAAATTAAAAGTACGTTTGTTAGAGATTGGCCACCAAGATTTAAATTAAAATCATGGCAAGATAGAAGAGTTGCAGCGATCAATAGAATTTCAGAGAGAAGAGGGATTGATGCTAATCCCGATAATCCATATTGGGATGAGTATTGCAAAATTATGAGCAGCGAACATTGTGAAAATAAAAAAGAATATAAGGAGAAATACAAGAATGACTAAATTTTCAGATGAGTTCAAAGAAGAGGTCAAAGATTTTTGGCAAGAGAACAAAGGTAAAGTCAAAGGCAAAGAAGTTACTGGTGTTCATATGAAAAGAATGACAGAGAAAAAATTTAGTATGCAAGATGTGGCAGATCATTTTGGTTTGACCATTTCACAAGCTAACCGAATTGTTTATGTAAAAAAGGGAGATTGAAAATGACTTTGGTTAAAAGAATTGATATGGCACTTCATGTGCAAGAATTATGTGCCAAGAATGGCATTACTGTTAGTTATGTTCCATTAGATGACAGAAGACCTTTTTACTGTGCTAACAGAGTTAGAAACAGTATTACCATTAGACCTACAAAGAACACTGGATACTATGTTTCGGCTTTGCATGAGATTGGTCATTTGATTGGCCCTAATCAAAGTAGCAGGAATGACAGGTTTGAGATGGAAGTAGGTGCTTGGAAGTATGCTATGGCTACTGCTATTGTATGGACAGATACTGCTACGAGAGTAATGAAGAAAGCGTTGAAGTCATATGGCATGAAAGAGCAACATTGGGATAATATTTATCTTGAATGTGTCAGATATGCAAAATCACAAAACGAACAATTTGTTGGCGATCCTGTTGCCAATGCCTCTTAATATTGCTAAAGGTATAGTTATGGGTGAGGTAATAGCATTTCCTATAGGTAAAAACAAAAAGCTACAGGAAGAGTTGCTTTTTGCACAGAAGTTACGTTGTCCAGAGTGTAATAAACTGAAAGAAGATGATTGGTTTATTACATATAAGGATGATACATATATATGTGTGGATTGTAGCTATGAACAAGGTGAAAAATGATTAATCTACTTACCACTTACCAAGTTACGGCGGTAAGTAGATTTGGTGGTAACTTGCTAAGTCATTGTTTTTATTACTTGAATGAGAAAGTGGTTACGGAGGTTACATCTTACTATGGTAAGTTAATTATGGGTGTTAAGTCATTGTTTTTATTGCTACTTACCAACTTACCACGACTTACCCCCTATAGGGGGTATAGGGGGGTGGTAAGTAACCACCACCTCCCCCTATATATTTTCATAGCGAAAAGGAGCTGAAATGGTCAATGTCGCTGAACCATTAACGAAAGAACAAACCAAAGCTGGTTGGAAACGATTAACTGCAAAACAACAGAAATTTCTTGATCTGTTTTTTTATAAGGACTTAACACAGACTGGAGCGGCACGAGAAGCTGGATATAGCAATCCATCTGTAGATGCCGTTAGATTACTGCGTAATCCAGTTATTCAAGAGCGATACCAAGAGATGAGACTAGAAGCTAACGCTAAGTTCGGTGTAACGATTGAGAAGTCGGTACGTGATCTTCTGAAGATGCGTAATGATGCTTGGCAGAGTGGTCGTATCGGTGAGGCAATTAGGGCTGAGGAGCTGCGTTTAAAGGCGACTGGACTACTTGTTAACAAATCTCACGTAATGCACGAGGATATGAATGGGCTTACTAGGGAGCAAATCGTTGAGAAACTTAACGAATTTAAATCATTAGCGGAAAATAGAATGAAGAACGTAACGCCCAATGAAGATGTTCGGATTGAGATAGTCAATAATAGCGTTGAGGACGCAAATCATACAAAATAACTCCGTTTCGGTGTTTAGACGCGGACTTCGGTCTTCGGACTCGGTGTTTTTCGGACTGATTGGAGCTTCGGACTGCTGATTTGTTCGGATTATCGGACTGATCGGACTGATTGGGCTGGCCTTGCTGTCCAGATGACAGGACAAATTGTTCGGTTTATTTTCGGACTCCAATAACTCGTACAATTGTTCGGACTATTCGGATTTCGGACTTGACATTCTTCGGATTCATTGGTAATCGGACTGTATCAACTCGTATTTCCTCCGAGATAAACTGAGCCAGCACAGTTGCTGGCTCTTTTTTGTTGGTTGGCGTTGCGGCCAGCGGCCAATAAACTGAACAATTGTTCGGTTTATTCCCGGCCCAACCAGGAACCAGACAAAAAAAAACCAGGCCGAAGCCTGGTTTAATTCTAATCCGAACAATTTTTATTATGCGTATTGGGTGCTGTCGTCAAAACTGTCCGAGTAGTGTGACCAACCCAACGCATCATAGAGGTGAGCTGGATTTAGGCCAAAATTGTTGTAACCAATCAAGATACTTGTAAAATAATCTCTTGATGGTGGGAAGATGTCGGTTGTGTTCATTCGATAAGTTAACATTCCGTTGATATATTCTTTTCGATACATCCCACGCTTAACACCTTCATAAATGTCTAAAGTCTTTTCACATTTTTCGGTGATTTCCCACACGCCAACAGGTAACAACGAATCGGAGTCTTTTGTTGGCTCAATGTCTGCAACACCCCTAAATACTAATTTATAGTTAGGGAGGTAGAAACTACCTAGCTGCCGAGCTTTTGGACATCTATATTTCATTTGACCAAGATTCAAATTTGAACCATAAGCCATATATAAATTTTTCAATTTTAATTCCTTTTTTAATTGACAATAGGCAATGTATAGCCTATATATATAATATAGTCAATAAAAAAATGGAGAAAACTAAAATGAAATATAATATTTTAAAAATGAAGATCGTTAATCAATTAGGTATTAATGATGAAGAAGAGTTAAAGCAAACTTTCACAGATATTACTAATAGTCCACACGGAGCAAGTGGTGGATTTAATGGTTTCATTTATTATGATGATACTTGTAAATTTGCTAGGGAAAATATTAAAGATATTTTTGATTATGCAGTGGAACAAGCCGAGCAGTTAGGAGAAGGAGTTTATAAAATGATTTCCAATTTTAATTGTCTCAATGATATGAACGTGAAAGAAACAGAGGTAGCCTCTACTATTCACTTAGCACTTAAAGGAGTTGAAGACGATCAAGGTATGGAAACTCAAATTTTAAACGCTCTTTCATGGTATGCACTTGAGGAAGTTGCCAGAACGGAGGTCGATCATTACGGCATTTAATATTGGGTTCGGACTTGTTCGGATTAGGGGAGCTAAAAGCTCCCCTTTTTTTTTGCCGCACGGCTGGATGCAGCTGTTTGTTGGGTGCAAATAAATCGAACAATTGTTCGAATTGTTTGTTGGGCACAGGTGCTACACCCAACAACTTCGGATTCGGATTCGGACTTCGGACTTCGGATTCGGACTTCGGAATCGGATTCCTGTTAGTACCAGCAACATTCAAAAATGAGCCCAATAAAAATTTGTTCGGTTAAAAAAAAACAATAATCGGCTGCTGCTAGTTGTTTAATATATATGGATAATTTAAAAAAAATTAATTTTTTTACAAGAAAATATACGTTTCATTCGTTCATTATATATAGAGTAAAAAAAATACAATTTGTTCGATTTATTTATTGCAATACATTGCATAAAATGCGATAAAAGAGTATTACAAACTTTTAAAGGAAAACTTAAAAAATGGTTAATATACAAAAAAACTTATTCAATACATATCAATTTAATAATAGAGGTTTTGGAATAGAACTAGAGTTTGCATATAGTAATATTGCAGATGAAAATATTTCATGGTCTCAGAGTAAAGCAATCAAGATTGAAGCACTTAAAAAAGCTTGTGATCTTGCAGAACAACATCAAGATATTTTTAAAGGTCTTAGAATTGTTCATGATGGTTCAAAGCACGTGGCAATTGAGATTGTTTTTCCTATCTTGTTTGACCATGAAAATTCATGGAATTACATTAATAATATTTTAACAATCTTAAAAGAAAATGGTTTTTACGTTGCATCTGAAAATGGTTTTCACTTGCACATTTCAACATCTAAAGCATTAGAACTAGATAAATCAATTCTAGTTGAGAGATCAATTACTCATCAATCAAACATAATATCAAGATATATTAAAAATGGTTATACAGTAATTGATTTCAATCAAAATGTTGATGAGGAAAATTATTTTCCTAGTTCTGATTTATATCAAGCAAATACAGAAATGGAATTTGAACTAGTTCAAGATGTGATGCTCAGATATTCACTAGGTCTAAATCATATTAATAAAATTGTACCATCTTCAAGAGTTAATAATGGTTTTTGTTATACTCATCAAATGACAGAAAATAATATTAACAATGCAAATTCAATTTCTGATCTTACATTTGGAAAATTTACGGCAATCAATCTTGTACCATTTAAAAAAGGTACAATTGAATTTAGACAAGCGTTAACAACATTGAACGTAAATAAAGTTATCGTATGGTTTAGATTTCTAGACAATCTTGTGAGATATTCTGACACAAAAAGATTAACTAGAATTGCAGAAAATACTTTTTATGTTCCATCTAGTCTAAGACCATATTTAAGAAGATCAAATACTAGACAAGAGTTATTATATAATGAGTTATATAATGCAGATGGTAATCTAGGTATTCAAACGAACCAATTAATGGATATGTTTGGTCTTACATCACAATCAATTAGAAGATTAATTTCTGATATTAGAACAACATTATCTAATAACAATATTAATTCAGATGATTTTCTAATTACTCACACATTTACAGAAAATGGTTCATCATATGGTGATGGTATTTCTAATACATCTTATCAAATTATTAGAGAAGTAAATAGAAGATCATCATGTGAACTATTACCATTAAATAGAATAGGTCTTGAAAGTATATTTGCAGATTTAGATGATGATACGTTTGCATATTTGCATCAAGCTAAAACAAATAGATTGATGAGAATTTAACTCATCAATCTATACCTATAGATTGATATATAAAATGGGATATTATTTTTTAAAAAGTAATATCCCTTTTTTTATTTTTTTTCTGACAAAATCTTTTCTCAGTTTTCCTCAAACGCTCCCAACAATTTTGAATTGGGTGCTTGAAAAATTTTTTTTAAAAATTATTTGACAATTTAGGCAATACATTTCATAATACAAAAAAATGGAGGTAAATATGAAAACATTTGAACTAAACTATGGAGATGTTGAGAGGTTTGAGGCTAATGATGCGTCAGATGTCGTCAAGGTTCTCCGAAAAAATCATTGGTTTCCCGCAGATAGTGAGGAAACCTTCCTGAGACAGGCTGCAAGAACAGCGAGTACCTGGTCAGGAAAGAGCATTTCCTTTGACAGTCCAGCATCATTTGCAAAAGACTTGATGAAAGCTGGTATGTTGAAGGAGATCACGTCTTGAAAAAGAACAAAGACTACTATAGTGATTGGGGATCAGAAGATTTAAAGCAATTTAGGTCGAAATTAGGTGTCACGCAGGCAGTAATGAGTGAAAAACTTGGTCTTAGCTCAAGAATGTACCGATACTACGAGAGTGGCAACATGAAAATATCAAAATATTTAGAGTATGCTGTGAGGTGGATCGTGGAAAAAAGTAATTTATCAAGAGAAACAAAGAAAGAACTTGAGAACTTGAGCAATTTTGACAAAGAACGCATGACTAAACTGCGTGATGCCATAGAAAGTCTTGTTATCAATGGTTCAGAGAGCTATCCCAAAGGAGGAAAAGAGTGGGATAACGACTATATAAGACGTGTTTTGTCTCAAACGCTCAAAGAATTTGATATTGTTCTATCAAAAAACTAATACATGGGTTGTCAAAGGGTTTTTTTTAATGTAGTTTTTTGAAAAAACCTTTTTTAGGAGTATTTTTGATGAATCAGCCTGTACCTCCAGCACCAACTCCGTTAAATATGCGAGTTAGTCCAGAAAACAGAGCTAAATTTACTGGATTTTTAGAGGGAGTGAGGTCAAAAGCCGTAACATCACAGATGCCTCCTCCAATGCCGATGCAACCAGGTATGATGCCACAAGGTCAGGGTATGGGTATGCCACCTATGCCACCACAGGGTATGATGCCACCCATGCAACCCCCTATGATGCCACCAAGACCTATGAATATGGGTGGTATGGTTGATGTTTTTGATCCGAGATATATGAATGAAGGTGGTTTTGTTATTTCCACTGATGATTCTGGTAAAATAGCAACCAGACCTGTGTTTAGTGAGGATAGAGGTCGCATGGTATCTCAGATACTGTCTCGTGACATGGTTGATGAGATGGAGAAAGCAGCTATGGCGAAAGCAAATCAGCCAAAGCCATCTACAACTCCATCTTTAGGTGAAATTATTTCAGAAAAGATTATTGAAGAAAAGATATTAGACAATGCACAAAGAGCAGATGACTCATTGAAAGGTGTTCCTGATTTCACAACAACGACTGTTGAGCCTGAAACTGCCACTATTGCATTACCAACTCCAAAGCCTAAAGTGCAACTTCCTGTTTCAAAACCTAAATTTAGTAACATTGAAGTGCCTGTATCAAAGCCTAGAATAACTACAATAGGTGATATTGATCCTTTCAGTTATTTTGACGAGGAAGGGCCAGATCAGTCTTTGACTTTTGAAAAACTTACGAAGCCTTTTGTACAACCTCAATTAAATGTTTCTGAAGCTTCTAGACTAGGTGTAACAAAACCAGAATATCAAGATCCTGAAGAATTAAGGGATGCAGCTATATATAGTGATATAAGAGACATAGATGATTTAGGTACTTTAGGAGCTACTATTCCCCCTGAAGAAATGAAAACAATAGCAAGAATGGTTACAGAGGGTGAAAAGTTGTCAGGGCCTGATGTTAATATCTTTGACGTAATTCCACTTATAGATAGATTTGGGGAAATGGATTTAGTTACAGATGAAGTTCCTAAATTACGTAAGTTAACAGGATTAGAAAAATTATTAAAATTTATATTTCCAAAATCTGGATTTAATCAACAATTCACAGCACCTTCAGGACAAGGTATTGATTCATTTAACACTGGTGGCATTGTTCAGGGGTTTAGTAATGGTGGATTTACCACTAATCTTAGAGCAGCAGAGCCTGAAAGAGCTAGACAGATAGAAGAAGATGCAGTCATTAGAGATGTATTACAACAATATGATGATATGTATGATGATAAAGATAGAGATGACTTAGGTAGTGCCACTCCTATATTTAAAACTGTAGGAGAGGGTAGAAGTCCTGTTTCAGGTAATGTTTATGATGCTTATACATCTAAACCAATAGTTGATGCTAATTTAGCATTTGGTGGAAGTGATGTTTTTTCAACACCTTACGCAGATGAAGGGTTTGCAAAAGCTGAAGCTAATCCTTTAAATAAATATGTTGCTCCTGTAACAAATTTTATAGCTGGTTTACAGACAAATCCTAATACAGGTCAAAAGTTTGATATGTCAAACACATCTGATCGTTATGATTATTACAACTTAACACAACAGACAAAAGAAGCGTCTGAAAGGGCTGCTGAAGCAAGACGTAGAGATCAAGACAGAGCAGAGAGAAAACTAGCAGAAGAGCAGAGACTGCGTGATATGATACAAGGTATGTTGCCACCTACTGCTGCAACAGCTCCGACAGCACCTATAGCTGATGCTTCAACTGTTGATCCTGTTACACCTGATTATGGCAGTGTCGTTGTTCCGTCAGACAGAGTACCAGGCTTTGATGTAGGTAACATTTCGCCTTATCCACAGTTTAGGATGCCGACAGAGTTTTCACCTGTTTTTCCGACATCTTTGTCAGCGAATTATTTTAAAGATTTATTTAAAAACATTGGCGTTCAGAATATGCAACAGGGTGGTTCTGTCAATCAGTTAGATTCTGCGATTGACAATTTCATCAATGCGTATAGATAATGGCAATATCGAGATCACAAATCCCTCAACAAATCAGTAAAGGAGCAAATAAGATGATGAAAAAAAAGGGTTATAAAGCTGGTGGTAAAGTCAAAATGAAAAAGGGTGGCAAGGTTAAGAAAAAAGGCTACGCTATGGGTGGTAAGGTTTCACCTAGAAAAATGATGGCTAAAGGCATGAAGATGGGTGGTAAGGTTAAGACCAAAGGCATGAAGAGAGGTGGCAAGGTCAATAATCTTAAAAAGGCTATTAAGAAGGTAAAGGCTAAAACCAAAAAGAAGTAATGCCGTATTTACAGAGTAATATACCTCACTTCAAGTGTTGGGTGAGGCGGGAGTATACCTGTAATCACGACAAATATCACGGAGAGTTCATACACGCAATGGCAATAGCCGTAACGACTATGCCTAATCGTTGTTTGAGTTTTCAGGTTATATTTACAGGTTGTGAGACAGATGAAACAAAAAGTCCTAATGTGCATGGGGGAGCAATGTGGGCTAGGATGCCAATAACAGGTTTAATGGCAGACATACCAGTTGAGGAGTGGCCCGATCCGATGGAAACGCATGATGCTCAACCCTGGGATTGCTCATCGCATTATCATGCTGTGTACACCTTGGATAGAGCCACTCCTTGCCCGTGGTTAGCAAAGATAGGTGGCGAGATGTATCCAGCTAAATATCTTTTTACAGTTGATTATACAGAGAGCGAGATAGCAGATGATCCTGCACAGCATAAGCAGAGCCATGTGATGTACTTGCTAGACGCTGGAGAATGGACAGGTAATCTTGTTGCTCTGCCTAATAACAGAGTTCGTGTAACACATCCTGCATGGTTTCAGACAGGAGAGGGTGCACCAGATTTCAGACCATCTCAGCATATACATTATTCAAAATCTGATTTAGACTATACATTAGATGTAAACAGAGTTTTTGATAACTTGTATAATGACGAATAACTTTAATATACCAACTGAGTATTTAACTGATGACGAGATGGCAAAACTTGGTGAGATTGTCACTCGTCTTAACGAACTTGAAAAAAGAGACATATATCAACAGAATTTTATAGATTTTGTCAAACACGTATGGCCTGCCTTTATTCAAGGTAAGCATCACAAGACATACGCAGAAAAGTTGCAGAATGTTGCAGATGGCAAGTCAACACGCTTGATTGTAAATATGCCACCACGACACACCAAATCAGAGTTTGCAAGTTACTTGTTTCCCTCTTGGTTGATGGGTCGTAAGCCGACAAGCAAGATTATACAAGCGACACACACATCTGAGTTAGCAGTTGGTTTTGGTCGTAAGGTTAAGAACTTGATTGACTCACCTGAGTTCTCTGACATATTTCCAGGTGTGTCGTTGGCTACTGATGCGAAAGCATCTGGTCGCTGGTCTACAAACAAGGGTGGTGAATATTATGCCGTTGGTGTGGGTGGTGCGTTAGCTGGACGTGGTGCTGATTTGCTTATCATTGATGACCCTGTTTCTGAACAAGATGCGTTAAGTCCTTCTGCTTTGGATAATATTTATGAGTGGTATACCTCTGGCCCACGTCAAAGACTTCAGCCTGGTGGTTCTATTATTATTGTTATGACACGATGGAGTGTTCGTGATTTAACTGCCAAAGTATTGAAGAAACAAGCAGAAGGTGGTGCAGATCAGTGGGAAGTTGTAGAGTTTCCTGCGATATTCCCTGAAACAGATAATGTATTATGGCCTGAATATTGGAAGAAAGAAGAGCTGGAAGCAGTACGTTCTTCTATCCCTATTGGTAAATGGAACGCACAGTATTTGCAGAATCCCACTGCTGAAGAAGGTGCGATTATCAAAAGGGAGTGGTGGAACATCTGGGAGAACAATGATCCACCACAAGTAAGTTATATCATACAATCTTATGATACTGCATATAGTAAATCTGAAAGAGCTGACTTTTCTGCTATTACAACTTGGGGTATATTTAGTCCTGAAGATGGTGAAGCTGAAGCAATCATACTTCTTGATGCACAGAGAGGACGTTGGGATTTTCCAGAACTCAAGGAAGTTGCACAAAAACTGTATCGTGAGTATGATCCTGATATGATACTGATAGAACAAAAAGCGACAGGTACACCACTGACACATGAGTTAAGACGTATGGGTATTCCTGTGACACCTTTTACGCCCAGTA
>MDTC01234119.1_pt1 | contig 33474 bp, 16 predicted proteins | sample 811181 | NCBI WGS metagenome assembly MDTC01 (sample SAMN05326644, study PRJNA326480) | marine metagenome | isolation source: seawater | place: Pacific Ocean: North | collected 2011
ACAATATCTTCTTCTTTACTTACTTTTAAAACTTTTTTCCAGCAACCCAATGATTTTTGAACATCCAATTTTTGGCTGGCAATCCATGCTTTTAAATCTACCAAATCGTTGAAATCATAATCAATGTCGCATAATATTTCAAAATTTTCATCGTCTAATCCAATTGGACATGCGCCTATTTCTTGTATGTGAGTGTAAGACCATCCTTTGTTGGACCAAAACGTTTCAAGGTCTACGACATATCCTTTTTTTCCAATGAATGGTGTATCGGGATGATGTTGACAATGACCCCAATCACTGGTGGCCTTTGTCAATGACGCTAATGTGTTGTCTTGTGTTTCATGAATTATCATTTTATCTAAATCTTTCATCATATTTGTCATCAAATCATCGACTTTTTTCTTTTCTAAACGTTTTTTCATAGCATTTAATTTATCGTTTCGTTCGCTTGTTTCTTTTTCTTTCATGACAGAAAATATTTCTATTTTTGAATCATGAACTTGTGTTGACATGCGATTACCCATTTAGATTTAATAAACTGCTTATATACACGTTTCCTCTAATACTTCATCGTATTTTCTTAACAATTCTGTATCTTCTTCATCCATTTGAAATGCAGATATGCGTTTATGACTTATTTTGATACCGAATTTTGTAGCAACCGACATTAAAGCATGCGCCAAATGTGGCATAATTTCTCTTTTTTTCTCAGGGTGTTTATGTACATATGCTTCTATTTGTGTTTGAGTCAAATCAGCTAATCTATCAGCCACTGTTGCCACCGGTAACCCATCAAATTCCATTACCTTTTCTTGATTCCAACCTTCCATGTTTGGTTTCAACACAATAAACTGTTTCGCATTAGATATTAAACATGTTGAAGGCCATTTCTTTAATATTTTTGATATCGCTTTATCTTGACCTTTATAACACATTTTTTGTGGTAACCAACAAGAAGTTGGCTCGTATTCCCATCTTGTATTTGATTCTGTATCCGCACTACGTATATAGAATGGTCTGTCTTGTGTTACCCAACGTTTGATAGGCATCCATTGTTTCCATAATATATATGCTGGACAATTATATTTCATTATTTTTTCAATGATTAGGTGCCGTTCTATTCGTTCCCATTCCATACTGTTTTTCTGCCATTCCCAATGATTATCAAAACGTTTTACAGCTCTCCAATTTGTATCGGAATGTTTCAACATGAAACCTATGATACATGGATTCTTTGTTAAAAATGCTATTGAATCATACACCCACGTATGAATACCTTTTTCATCTTTTGAAAGAACACTGTCAAAACCAATTCCCCATTCGTCTAACATATGTTTTAAAATCATTTCATTCGTTTGTTTTTCCGTAGATATTCCTTTTTGAGACAAATAAGCAGAAACATTTACAACATCGTCATTATCAAATTTATTTGACCTAAATAAACACTCTAATGCCTCCAACGCATCGCCGCATTTGTCTTGGGATAAATGAGACATCTTATAAGAATCAAATCCAATCCTTTATATGGTAATTTTGATTACTCTGAGATTATTCTATAATCACTATATAACTTATCAAATAATTATATAAAATGAACCGTGAAGGAATTAAAATAATACCTTTATGGAGTTTAGTAATCCTTTTGTCCATTGGTGTATCACTATTTCTATCCTGGCTAGGACAAAAAGGCATAACATCACTAAACAATGTAATAGACCCATGCAAACATGGAGGAACATACGACTCTAAAACCGATACATGTGATTGTTCCAATTCCAATGGATTGTTCGGTGGACAATATTGTGGTGAGCACCAATGTAAAAATTTCGGTGTACTAATACGTTATTCTCAACAAATTCGTGAAAATGAATTATCATTATACGCATGTCGATGTCCAAAAGGACCTGAAAAACGGTGGGCAGGATTCTTATGTGATAAATGTTATGCAGAAAATCAACAAGGATGCACAGGCAAATGCGATAGTTCAACATTAAATAATTATGGTTACTCCGCTAATTTAACAAATGCTGTCGTTTTAGAAGGCTCTCAACGTCAATGCGATAAAATATGTTTACCCAATGGAAATATTAACGACTGTATAGAAGTAGATGTAGGTCATAATGGCATATGTAACGCATGTAATGGACATGGAACATGTGACAACGAAGGTGAATGTGTTTGTCAAAACGGATATTTTGATTCAGAAGAAGGTATACAATGTATTAAATCTTGTAAAGACGAAGATGGAAATCCATTATGTGGTAAAAACGCTGATTGTAAAATAATAAACGGACAACCTAAATGTTTTTGTAAAGAAGGGTTTTGGGGTGAACCAGAATGTGATATAGTTTGTCCTGGTATCAATCCTATAACATACGATGGTATTGCATGTAATGGTCACGGATCTTGTTATTATAATGGTCAACATCAAAATATATCAGGGTTTAAAAACGCTTTCTGTGCTTGTGATCCCACATACGTTGCCGAAGGTTCACCAGCGTGTGAATTTGAATGTCCACATAAAGCTACTGTACAAGAACCATGCTCAGGACATGGTACATGTGTCATTAATGATGCAAAAAATAATGTTATATGCAACTGTAATGAAGGCGACGAAACAGAAGCATGGTATGGAAAACGATGTGATTGCAATACACTTTATTCATGCTTTGGTCATGGCGAATGCAACGACGACACAGGAGAATGTATTTGTCACAATGGCGGTATTCAAGAAGATAAACCAAATACTATTGCAGTAGATATATTTTCAAACATAGATAATGCACCTGACACCTACAAATTTAATTCGCCAGCACATTATGTCGTTTTTCAATCCAATACCTATAAACTATTTGAAGGCATGATTTTAAACATAACAAATGGCGTAAAAGAAATGCCAATTACCATCAAAACGGTTTTTGAAAATGGTACACATTACATAGGTGAATTCGATGAAACAGAAGCAAAAGCATTAACCACATACTTTGAATTAGGTTCTACAATACAAAACATAAATCATTTAAAACTAAAATTTAATTTCAATTGGGATGCTTCTGTACAACCATACAAAGGATATTACAGTGGACCAAGATGTTTAGAATGTCAAAAAAATTGGTTTCCTCCACCAAAAATGCAAAATCAACAGGAAGCATGCAACGTTTATTGCGACCCTAATTCGGAATATATTTGGCATGATGATAGGTCTTCACTTATTTATCCATTTTCAGGTCAAGGTGGTTTTGGTTGTTGGGGCAGAGGTCAATGTTATTATGAATTTGACCCAGAAGAACCAAATAAATTACCACAATGTAAATGTCAGCCTGGAACAGACCCTGAAACAAACTGTGCACAATGTACACCTGACAAATATCCTAAATTACAATGGACAATAAACCCAACCAAAGATTTTTGCTCCGAAACATGCGTTACATCAACATGTAATGGACACGGTAAATGTAATCCTTTTGCTTATAATACCGTTGAAGACGAATTATGTATATGTGATTTAAATACATATAACATGGATACATTAAACGCAACGGCTAGATGTACCAAATGTCAAAACAATTGGTATCCAGAAAATTTAGATGCATTAGGTGCCTGCTCTGATTTCTGTTCCTCCGATTTAGAAAGCAATATGAATTCAGGTTGTCTGAATTTAATTCGTACCTATACAGAAACCGTTGAAGATATCACAATAGTTAGGTCAAATTTACAAGAACAAGAAGTATCGTTAGTTCAACGAATTTCTGCACCAGAAAAAAATAGAACCATCAACTGTTTAAATTGTCAAGCTGGTTCATGTAGCAGAGAAGGACAATGCATATGTCCAGAAGGCGTAACAGGTGTAGAATGCCAACAACAGTGTTTAAGACATAATGGTGACGTTTGTGCAGGTCATGGAGATTGTAGCCAAAACGATTTACATCTATTTTTTAATCCAGAATCCGAATTAACACAATGTGATTGTAATCCACAAGACCAATACACAGAAGAAACCAGAGACTATTATCAACGAATGGGTATAACACTAGACCCAAAACCATCCAAAGATTATTACGGCTCTGCTTGCGAATACCATTGTCCAACATACAATACAGAAATATGTTCTAGTAGAGGCGAATGTCACCCTATACCAGTAGAAGGCTCTTATCGATGCAAAAAATCTTTAGAAGAAAATCACCCTATGTCCTGTGAAAGTGTCATGGCAGGCGAAGACATGGATGGTGTGTTTTGTGCAGTTACCTCGTCACCATGGGATGACAAAGCCAAATCAACCTATAAAGCTGTATCGTATTGGGAACCACCGTCGCCAGGAGCTGTACAATGTAAACTAAAATCATGTCAAGAAGACATAGAAGAAAGAGATTGGTCACAATACTGCGTTTCCATGTTAAAAGGATTATACCCAGAAGAATTAAATACAGCCATGTGCGCTCATAACAAAGAAAAAGATTCCGAATGTGCTGGTCTCAATGGACATATTAAATGTTCTACAGCGTTGGAAGATGCTTTCTCACGTGCTAAAACATGCTCCAATTTTGAAATTATTAATGGTTCTATACGTGTATACGATGCATGGGACGTGGAAGATATGGGAATAACAACAGTTATATTAAACGTAAAGGAAGAATATGATGGAGACACCACTAGGGAAATGACACCGTTTTTATTTCAGGTTACAGCAGTGAACAACACACATTATGAAGCTCAACGTGAAGGTCAAACACTGAGAATGCATAGAGATATAGACAATACGATAATTATTGAACAAATAGGTTGTGGAGATACCTATGGTTTGAAATGGAATCAACCATTAACAGGTGCGAGCGCAGATGGTACTGGATATTTAAGCTATGCAGACGACAGGTGTAGCATTACCAACTGTGAAAAAGAACAATTTACAACAAATCCATGGCATAATGATTTAAATGTATCAAATATTTTAGGTTGTTGTGTGTGTAATGGTGGCATCGTATCATCTATATTAACCAACGCATTAGATGAAACAAATAAAGACTTTGTAGTTCATACTATACAATTATATCACGATAAAACATGGTGTCAAATGTCTAATTCTATATTTGAAAATTCAGGTGCATTAAATGAAGATTGTACAGGTGATAATGCATTGATATCTTCTTATGAAAATATAAAAGATATATGTCATGGATATTACGATCGCATAGATTGTACGTTAGATGATAACTGCGTTTATGATTTATCCGTTGACAACCAAAAAAATATTAAAAACAAATGCAATGCATATGTCAATCAAGCAGACAACTGTGATAACGACCCACAATGTATATACAACATCAATACAGGAGATTGTGACCCTAAAACATTTTGTAGACCTAAAAAATGCGAAGATACCATAAAAGATGTCGGTATATCACCGTTTTGTATAGACATTACTATACCAGATTGGTGTCCAGCAGAAGCAGACAATGTAGACGTTTCGTTTAAACCATACGTTTCGGAAAATGTTAGATTGAGAAATGTAGATAAAAAATCAATCGATGCAACGAACATAAACGATTGCGCAAGACAAATTTCTAACCTTGGAAAAGATATGTTTGAATATGCGTTGAATGAATGCTATTGGTACAATAAAATATATGATTTACAGACGGAACAATCTACCAGTACAACGTATTCTATAAATGGATTTCAAGAAGATGGGTTGGCTGCCTATACCAAACAATGGGAAGACCAATGTTTTGCATTGACATCGGAAGTAACAGAGATAGCACGTGTGTCAAAATCTCAATACAAACCATCGGACTTGTTCTTTATGTGTTGGAATTTAAATGAAAAAAACTATCCATTTGTTATGGCTTCAACGGGTGCAGTAAGAGGTGGTATCAAACTATTACATGAAGATAAATTTAAAGCGTTTACAGAATCATTTGAACGCATCAAACAAGATGACAGATTTGATATCAACGAATTTCCCGTTTCAAACCAGATAGAAGTAGATGCAAAATGGTGTAAAAATCATATCAATACTAGATATCCAACGGGTGATATTTATTCATGGGCAGAAGCAACCAAATATTCAAGAACATCTGACTTCAGTCAACCTAATTATGCCACCATATGTTCAGATAGTGTTCGTTCTCCAGACCTTTGTACAGGATTTAATTTTGACACCTCTTCCGCTGCTAAAAATACTATTTTCTGGGACAAGGTGTTTAAAAGACAATATGGTCCATCATGGGGATGTACCACTAGAAATAAACAAGATGAAGGTTCATGGAATCCAGGTTCATTATATTTTTTAACTTGTTATGATTATACAAATAACGAATGGATAAAACAAGAAGATATAAACATGAATGACCCAAATGTACGATATGAACACATATCAAAAATAACTCCGAAAGAGTTGGAGTCATGTAAAATGACACCAAATATGGATGCTTTTGCATGGAATCCACCAGGCTACAACGTTATTTCTAGAACAACATCCATGTGTAGCAATGTGGAAGATGCGACGAAACATGTTTTAAATAACGCGATTGTGTTTGAGACACTAAAAGACGTTGAAGTATCTACACCAGATATGGAATTTGAGATATTTGCGAATGCAGACCCAGATACAACGGAACGGTTGATATACCCTGAATTGTTATATCGTTCTCGTTTAAGAGGAATTAATTTACATGAAGAGGATGTATTTTATTTGCATCGACCAGGAACATGTTTGGGTGATTGTACATTGGTAGGAAAAGCTCCATTTAATGTTTCTGAATTTGACAATGCCGATTCAACACGTCAATGGTGCGATGAACATATAGAATGCGATGGTTTTACGAGAGACAATTTAGGTTCATATTATCCTTGGTCATTTATTGGTGGCTCTTATGAATATATTGAAAAGCCACAACACGAATCGTATATTAAATCATCTTCAATTCAGGATGATTGTCATAATTTTATTTCACAGTCCATGTTTCGACCAACGCAATCGGTATCTTCTAGATACTCTGTGCCAGATGTGTCGCAAGCCGTTTTGATATCAGATGATACGTTAGAATTCACTAAAAAACAGGCTGGGGCTATACACATGGACGGTTGGTCAACAGACATACAATTATCTAAAAGTTCTAGATTTTATGTGTCCGGTTCCAATTTAGTAAATAATATATTATTGGTAGAATATATCAAAATAAACATCGACATTGTTGGCCTTGAATCGTATAGTAATAAACGTGAGGCTGAAACTACATGTTTCAATGATAATACATGCGATGGGTTGATTTATGTTGCAGACATGTATAATAAATATGGTTTTGGTAGTGGTATTGTGTATAAAATAACTACAGGCGATACCATTGTTCCAGATGAAAATGGAAATGCTTATTTTGCACCGAATTTATTCAAATTTACAATGGATAATAATTTTTTGAAAATAACTGATATTTTAGATAGACCTTACGATGTTCAAATTGTATGGCCAATCGCCGATTTTTATGGTCTATATGATGTTCAATTGGAGAATAATATAGGTTGGTCACCTACTAATATAAATAAAACTTGGATTATAGATGCTTCATTGTTTTTTAATGGGATGATAAAAATAAATGAGATAAAAACCATTCCTCTTGTTTCGTTATCACCTGAAAAATTTATGAATGAAGCAGATGCAAAAAATTATACCTTGTCACAATACAATTTGACGAATGTACATGAAAATAGTGATAATACGTTTTCACCTGGAGCAAACAGAGAAGAATGGGCAAAAGTAAACGAAAATAAAAAGGTAAACGTATTTCTATTCGAAGAGATACAAGAATATTCCACTACAATGAATAAAATGTCATATGGTAATTTAAAAACCATTTCAAAACACATCGAACGAAACGAAGAAGAAGTTTATATCGAACCAATTACCATATGTTTAGTGAACCCTAGACAAAATGGAAACGTTGTAATTGAAAACAATATAAAAACATGTAGTGTTCAATGGGATTATTGGACAACAGACATTACAGGCTGTAAATTCTCTACCACTTATTATGCCGATGGTACCATTATAATTACACCAGACGGTATAGAAGTTGATGGTGAATATACCATTGGTATGATTGAACCATATGGAGATACTTATTATGGCAAATGGACAGAAGCAAAAAGAGATACGGTAAATAATACTTATCACAGCGTATCACCTGCTGCAATCGCATCTATGACTACTATTCGAAAAATACCAACTATTACATTTGATACACAAGGAACCATTGCTTTAGCTATGACTAAAAATGGAATAGAAACGTTTAATTTAGACATTGTGGACAATTTGGCATATATCAATAAAAATTATAATTTATCTATACCAAAATCAAACAATGGTTGGAATATAGTATACGAAAGTGGAAAAATAGAAGTAAACAATAACCCTGGTATAGATTTGAAAGGTAATGTTGTACCAGATAAAATACATATTTGGAATACGATAAGCAATAGTAGTAGTAGAGTGATTGGATTAGAATCTGGTTCGGTAAATGGCATATGGTCTACTGAAAAATCAATGCACCCTGGAAGGTCTTATGCCTATATTTTAAACGACAACAACGAATACAAAGAAGCGATAGATTTAAATATAGATATAGAATGGATATCAGGTGGTTGGGTAGAAGATACGAATACGGTGAAGAAAATATTTACCTCCAGTAGTCAAAATGATTGTGTTCAATATGCTATCAATTATCATTGGGAAGGTAAAGGACCAGTACAATATATTTCATGGAATAACAACGAATGTACTATCTATTGGGATACTATATTAACTCATTCATCTACAGCAAATGGTTTAACTACTATATTGCCTAGAGCACAATATCATGTATCTGGATGGATGTATGCAGAAGCATCTACATCTTCTATACGAACGCTATATGTAAAAGATAAATCAACCAACCCTATTTTATCTATTCAAATGAAATCGGGTAGATTATTAAGCAACGGGTTCCCAACGAACACATTGATTGATGAAAACAAATGGCATTACTGGTCATTAGATGTAACCAGAGTAATTCCACAAACGAAAGAAATACAGATACAGATTGCAGACAGTGACGGCGGTACAGAAGAGAATGCCGAAGATGATTATATTGGCATATTGAATGAAACATCAAGAACGTTACAAATGATACCTATGTTAAAGGTTTCGACTTTTTCGATTGGTTCGGCAGAATGGAAATTGAAATACATTGACGTGGAATCGGATTCCAGTTATTTTGATTCTGAAAGCGTTGTAGATTATACGAATGGTACAGAAAACATTAAAATAAATGTAACGTCTTTCATGTATACAACGATTATTGAAATAGACGAGGAGTTATATTTTAGTGGTTCGTTTGAATCTCCTTATGCTTCTATTGATGGTGGTTCAGTTGAAATGAAAAATAGTGGTTTTGATGGTTCAGATTTTCGTTTATCAACTGTAAATGTTAGAAATAGAAGAGCTTCATCCATATGTAATGTAAAAGATTTATTATTTAAAATGACAGATGAAATCGCTATTCAAGAATGTACATTTTCTCATGATTGTTATGATACATTAGAACAAGTTAATAAATTTAAAACATGTGAAAATAATTTAAAATACAATATACCAGAAGAAATAATACCAGAAAACGCAAAAGAATTATCTTCCGAATTAGATTGGATAGCTTATTGTGATTATGCATTCCCACATTCGTTGGATTACAGTGGACAAGGTGAAATATGCGAAGGATTGTGGTTATCATTTAGAGTTGACAACGGTGAACCTAAAATAATAGAAAATACATCACCATTGAAGAGAACGATTGGTGTCATGTATACGAATTGTATAGATTCTACATGTGAAAACATAACTCAAGGATTCACATCACATATAAATTGTAACAATGAATGTAGAGAAGCTCATTTCGTTTATTTAGACGACAAAGAAGAAGAAAAAAGTATATTTTTGTGGAAAGAAGAAACACCTATAACGGTTGAGATATTAGACTATGAAAAAATAAGATGTAATAGTGTATATGACCACATTGGTATTCAAACAGGTGATTGGGTGCCAGAATGCCATCGAATTGACGAACGATTTCCAGTGATGAATTGTTTTGATGGTGTATATTCTGGCACAAAGGGTACATCATTGGGCAATGGTACGATATTAAAAGAATGTAGAGATGTGTTAAGACAATCTGGTAAAACACCTACATTGTTGGAGATAGGTTCAGGTGAATGTATACCAATGTATAATACAGAAGGAACTCCAAATGAATTGACTCCTGAACCAGGAATACAAACTTGTTTTATTCGATACGGTGGCGTACCATCTATTAATAAACCAGTAGATACCTTTACGGTACCCGATTGTAATAATTATCCATATGATAATAAATTCTATACGTCTTGTTTTGAAAAAACACAACAGTATACATCGGCGTGTTCAGACACGTGTATAAATCGTTTACGAACTGAAATAGATGACAAAGATTGTTCAAAAGTAGAAAATCTAAGAGACATAAAACGGTTGACAGGGAACGAGTGTGCAACAACTGCATGTCAGCAAAATCTAGATACTATGATTCCAAAACAATTTTGCGCTTATCAAGAACAATATCACGATATTCAACCTGTTGAGATTGAAACCAAACATTCGTTGCTTATTCCAGATTTGCAAACTACAAGTTGTACTGAACAATGTATATCACATTTAGAACGTTCATTAAATTATGAAGAATGGGAAGAATGGTGTTTAAACTATGCTTCTGGTGAAATTTTAGGATACTGTTCACGAACCGATTGCAATTGCGAAGCTGGATACGATGGAACTCAATGCGAATTGAAATGTCCAATGGGTTCTTCCGATGGTGAAGATGCTACATGTTCTGGTACGAATGGATTTTGTATACCAAGAGATGCTTCCGATATTTTTGAAGATAAATCTCGTCAAGATGCGGCAGGCGAATATGATTCTGAAGGTATTACAAATTATCCACCTTGGCAAACAGGACCAGCTACTGTACAAGGTATTTGTGAATGTACTGTAGGTACTGGTGAAGCATGTGAATTACAATGTACAAAAAACAACAATGGTACATATGGACCATCACATTTAAATCAATTTGGTATATGTGATACATATTTGGCACTGACAAAACCATTGCCACCGTGTTCAAGGTACAATTCAATGGGTATAACTGATGGTGGTGAACCTGTATCACCTAATTCTACTACATACGATAGAGCTAGAATATTACATCCTGAGCGTTTATTTTTCTGTGAGGATCAAGATATGATAGAGGGTGCTTCATTAACAGCATATGATGATTCTACAGGATTGTCTACAAGCGAAATTAAATATATTAATATCGGTATTGCAAATAATAGTGGTTATAGAGATTTAGAATACAATAACACATTTGAACAACATGCAAAAGATGCTACTCGTATTTTTCAAAAAATATGTTTCCCATCGCCAAATGACAATGTATTGACATTTAACGTTGTGAAAGATACCAATAAAAAATATACGCAAGGTCCGTCATACAATGTAAACGATTGGGTATATACACATGATATACCTAGCGGTATCGCACCTGCCAACGATATAACTATAAATATAGAACAATTGTGGCAAAAATCATTATCAAAAGAATCGATATTAAATCGTTTACATTCGAAACAAAATTATTTTAATACTTATGTATATAAGATAAACGAACTAAACGTTACACAGTGTTCCATGCGAGCCATGCGTAAATACAAACTTACAAAAGGCATGTTTTTCATTATAAATAACACATGTTATTTACAAAATGCTACTGTTTTATTAACAAAAGATAAATGGATAGAAGGTACATCACCTAATCCAGAAGTGGTCATAACAATAGACGCTTCTGCAATGTCCTATTTCGTAGATGTTGACGACATACCTTTAAATCTTCGTAATATTGATAGGCCAATTTTTAGTAAAACACACGGTATATTATCAAATACAGGTGTTAGGGCTTCCTCAAACATTAGTATATGGATAGAAGAGAATGAGCCTGGTTCAACATCTATTTCTGTTAAGGCGTCTAATGATGATGGAATTACCTCTTCACATGTGATAGAGTATGGTAATAAACCATTTAATAGAAAAAGTCCTGGATTGATAAAAGTAAACGATGGAACGATATTGATGTTTGGTGGTAGATTAATATTTTTACAATCTGAAGATGATGATGGTAATATAGTAACTGGGTTTGAAGATTCGAATGAATTATTTCGAATGGATGTAGAAACATTTAAATTTGCAAATCAAGATTTTGTCACGGTGTCATATTCAGAACCAGTTGTAGAAGGTGATATACCATCTGCAAGAGCAAATCCAATAATGGCATATGATTCTTCATCAGGTTTAATATATTTGTTCGGTGGAAACGTTGTTTCTTACGATGCTTTTGGAATACCGACAATACAAGAAGTCACGAATGATTTATGGTTACTTGATATATCTATACCATCTAGTAATGTATTAGGACAATCAAGAAACACCGCTTGGCAATGGTCATATGTCAAAAGTGTCGATTTTGGTGATTACAATCCATTGTCTATGAATCGTTTGGAAGCATGGGTGTCAGGTTCTAATATTTTAACAAAAAACTTTACATGTACAACGGTTTGTACATCGGCATCGAATGTCTGTGAAAATTGTGTGAATATGGAATCGGCATTAACACCGACGGAATTCGATTGTGATTTAACTATATCATCGGAACAAAACGATGTGTTTGATGAACAAATATATGTTGTTAAATTAGGCATGGAAAATAGACCAATCGCTAAATGGTCAACGCCAGTGATAAACGACGCAGAATGGAAATCTTTTAATATATGGTATCATGATTGGCGTATGATAGACCCTGATTTTGGTGCAGATTTTTTAATTCGATATAGGAATATTTTCAATATAGAGTTTACTGAAAATGTAAATTCATATGAATTAAAAGATGCTATACCTAGAATGGCTACATATAATAAAAATGAAATGCCATCATACAGTCCAAATAAAAAATCAATCGTGACATTTGATTCAAACACATATGAAGCTTGTGTTGGTATTAATATTACTGTACAATGGAATGGATATCATAATATCTATGAAGTAAACGAAACTGAATATAATAGTTGTACCAATACATCGGGTACAGAACGTGTAGGATTTCGCTCCGCTAATTATAGTGAATCAATTGATATAAATGCCAATGAAACACAAACAAGGTATTTCATATGTCAAAAGCATTGTAACAGTGGTGCAAAATTCAAAATTACTTGTAATATACCGGAAGTACAACAAGTGGACAACGTTGTTCCTGTTGTATCAACTAATACACCATCACCGGTAGAAGAAGCAGCAGCAGATAGTTATATTTTAACTTCATACAATAGAAGAATTTTGAATACAGTAAATGTTTATAATGGTATTTCGATTGATGAATGTAGATATAAATGTTTCGTAGATGAAACTTGTCAACATTTTAATTATGAAGAAGGCACATGTACGATTGGATATGGTTTATATGAACAAACCTCGCATTTAGGAAATATTTTAATATCCTCTGATAAATATAAATTATCTTATTTAGATTCGGGTGTACTAGAACGTGTAAATCGTTATTTTAAACGTGCTAGGATGATGCAAGGACGTTATTCTGTATTGCATGAATTAGGAATAAATGATATAGTGGATGAATGGCAAGGTTATGATTGGATGATACATAGAGAAATGGGTCCTTCGTCTTTTACTAAAGTTCCTATATCGGATGGTTCAAAAAGTATTTCTATGTTTTGTATAAGTAATAATTGTGCTCGTTCCTCTGCGGTGGCTTTTCAAAAAGCAGAATATACACAGAAAGATGCAAATGCAATTTGTGGAAATATGAATACAAGTAACTGTGTTATCCCTTGTATATTAGATGGTGGCGAATGTCGAGTCATTTCGTCTTATACAGAACCTCAAATGTATTATATGATTGATTTTTCATCACCTGGTATAAATCAATACGAAAATTATCGTTTAAATCAAGGAAGAAATGCTTACACTGTAGTTGTAAAATGGAATTATGATGACTCAAATGATTTCGATACGGCTTCTATGAATACACAAGGAAGACCTATGGATATTCAAGGTAGAAAAATAACATTTAACGTCAACAATGCAAAAGGTATAGGCGGAATTCGTTTTTTATGGACAGATGTGGATGGAAAAGGATGGCTTTTTAAATCAAGGGAACCTTTTAACAATTATTTAGTGGATCAATCACATGCCGACCGCAATTTGCATCGAGGTGGTACTTGTGGTGCTTCGGCAACGGAACAGTGTCCGGGTTCTAAAACGTATTACGATGTACCATGTTCTGCAAGAGGTACATGTGAATTGTCATGTGAATGTATATGTGAGAAAGCTCCAGAAGAATATTATTTAGATGCTATTCGAATATCTGGTTCTGCTCCGGATAATCCTGATGGCAGTAGTGAAGACGGTGTATCGGCTTTGATAAACAATCCTAGAAAATCTCCATATAGAGGAACGGATTGTAGTATAGTATGTCCAGGGTATGATGGATGGTCTGTAAAAAATATATGTTCTGGTAGAGGTACATGTGGAGATAGAGGGCAATGTATATGTGATTATGGCTATATTGGTGACAATTGTCAATTTAAATGTCCAGGATTTGACCCTAACAATAAATTTATATCGGCAGAAAAAATATGCAATAAGAAAGGTTCTTGTACGCTTACTGATATAACATCGGATTCTTATCGCGTTTCAGACTTACGTAATCGACGTCGATTTTTAAACTTTTTAAAGAAATTTTACAGTACATGCAATGAAAATTTCAGAGGTTCTGTGACATCATGGTCGTCTTCTTGTCAAGCAGATGAATGTCCAAATGGACTCAAAAAATTCGTAGGTGAATCGTGTACTATGAATTCTGATTGTCATTCTAACATATGTGATACAACAGGTATATATCATGGATGTATTAATACTTGTGTTAGACCAGAACCTGAAATATTTCCATCATCAAAAGGTATCTTAATTGACAAAGAAGTACGAACTGGCGTTTCGGAAGATTGGAAAGATTACAATTGTCCTGCAAATCAAGACGTTTGGTTTGAAACCATGTGGGTTTTATTAGAAGGTGAAATAGGCCAAGTAATGTTTAATGGGGTACAATATGAATTCGATACAGATGTGTCTACTGTAAATAAAATACAAGGGAATACGTTGTATTACGCTCAAGCGATATGTGATAAAGAAGAACAATGTTATGGTGTATCAGAAAGTTCAAACATATCATATGTTTCTAAGTCAACAAAATTATATTTTAGACAGAAAAAAGGCGGTGAAAAAATATGGATTAAAAACCCTTTTTCAAGTAACATAGGGTTGTTTGAATCTACATTATCTGGTGACACTATACTCGGTGTTATAACAGAATCGGATGGCGTATTGAGTAATATCATGCCTGGTATGATAGATGGTATATGTAGTATTCCAAATCAACAAATTAGTGAAACACCATGGGTAAGAAGACCAAAAGTATATGATTTTATTCAAAAATACGATGAACCAGTGGAAGAATATTCTATTAGTGGATATCCATATGTATACGATTGGGGATTTGATGAAACAAATGGAATCACTACTATACGTGATTTAAACGCACCGACTATAGTCTCTGTTAAAAATTGTGAGATATTACCTCGTTTTAATATTAGATGTTCCGTTTGCGATTGTTTTTCAGATAATATACAAGGATTTTGGGGTGGACCAATGTGTACAGCTTGTAGACGTGGATATGCTACTAAAACTTGTAAGAAAATTTGTCCAGGGTATGATGGAAAGAATGACGATACCATATGTTCTGGAAATGGTGTTTGTAATTTCGGTATAGAAGGCACAGGACGTTGTATGTGCGGTGGAAAAGGAGGTGTATCTAGTATAACAGGTATAAACACCAATATTTATAAAGATCAAGATTTCAAACCTCATTCAGCAAATGATGAATGGTGTAATATATACCGTGGCGATGGTTTGAATTGTAATCTTCAACCATATTGTTATTACGAGGAAGAGACGTCTTCATGTATTTCGTTTCAATATAATTCAGAAGCAAGACCAAGCGTTGCTGTTAATTATCCAATACAACATGAATATCCTTACTACGTTGTTAAATATAGACAATTTTCTTCGTTTGTATGGCCTCAAAAACGATTTGCATATTATCGTTACGAAGGAGGAATAGATTTATCAACAACTGGTATATCAAAAGGCAAAGGATTTGGACCTGTTCCAGGAAATAAAGGTTGGCATCCAGATAGAAATATTATTACGTCGCATTATTACGAAGAGAAAATGTTTAATTATACCGATACGTTTGTAAATGAATACGATACATTATATGATGCAAAAGCAAATTGTAACAGTGATTATGATTGTGATTTGATAATGAAATCAGATGATAAATACAGAACAATGAGTAAAAGTATGGTTATAATGAATAGCAGTGGAACTGTGTTATTTTATGAAAAATCTCGTAAAGGCGAAGAAGGTTGTATTGATTTTCATAGGTGTGACGAGATATCGGATATAGATACATTATGTCCAATTGGCGGAGAACCAACTGGCATTGTTCAAGACAAATATTTCGGTAACAGTATATACGAGGGTTGTTGTCAGTGTTCGGGTGGATTAAGAAATCACGGCATACCAGAATCAATGACTCGGTGGTTATTTAAAGGAGACAATTCGCAATGTATAAATACCTTTCAATTTTTAAACGATAATGAAAAAATTTTAGGTGAAAACAGCACTGTCGATGAAATGTGTAATTACACATGTGTAAATGGATTTCCAAATATACCAGATATATCATCGGAAATATATGGAATATACGAGGATGAAAGTGAAATTAATGATTTTATTAATCGTATTTATTCAGGTTGTTGTCAATGCGGTGCAGAAACAAATAATAGACCATCGGATGGTTCGTTTTGGAATATAAGATTTTCTTCCCATAAAGTGTCAACAAATGTTGCAATCAATACAAATGACGATTTAAATGAATTGAATTGGGAAACGTGGGGAAATACAGCATCTACATCAAAATGGTGGACACCGAGAGCATACGATACGGATAATATAGCAGCAAAAGTCAACGCTCCAAATATATTTACTTATTATAAAGAACGAAAAGATTTTTTCAAGTCACGGAATTATCAAGAATGTCCATTTGGGGACGAAACATTGTGTGAAAACGATTGTAAACTATGTCAAAATGATAAAACTGGTTATAATTGTGCTGGTCAATGTACACAATGTTTAATGGGTGGTTCATGTGACAATACACCATCCGACATTGGTTCGACAAAATGTAATTGTATATCCGATTCACTAGATCCTGATGGCGGATGTTGTCCAGTAGGGTTCTCATTGATTTTAGGTAGTGATATATTGGAAAGAGAAAATCAAATTAATGGAATTAAAGCTGGTTTAATAACGTTTTACGAAAGAAACAGAGGTGAAAAATACAATGGAGCTGCATCTTTTTATAAAGAACCTTATACACCTAATGTAGATACAGCTACTACATGGAATGCCGAAATTAAGAATTTTGCCTATTCGGAATATAGTCAAATTATAAATACAACTACTTATCCAAAATCCGTTTTAGGTTATAAGTATTTGAAACAGGGTCAAATTCAGGCAGGTTGTTATCCTTGTCCTGGTATATTAAATTCCTTGTCGTTGTGCGATACTGTTTTAGAAGAAAATGAAATATGTTCCGAAGAAGAGTCTGAATTGACACAAGAACGAATGTGGACGACAGCAACGCAATTGGATGAACAATACAAACAGACCTATAATCTTTTACTTTTAAAAGGTGTTGATTATCAATATAGACCACAAATTTTTAATTTTCCTTTTGGTTATGAAGACAAAAGAAATAATTTTTTCATTTATAGTTATATGAGAGGATTTTCTTTAAATGGTATACACCTTACCAGAATAGAAAACGGTGTAAACGAAGCATTATCTAATAAAGAAGGATATGTCATATTAGATAAAGCAAAAACGGAATGCAATGCAATCGAAGATTGTCAATATATAATAAATATACCACCGCCACCGACTTCTATATCTTCATGGTATGAAGGATACGGTGTAAGACCTACAGTACCAGCAGTACAAAAAACCGTTGTGAGTTATTTCAAAACTTCACCGTTAAATATAAATTTAGAAAACGTCAATGGTTTAGTAACGGGCATGTCAATATACAAAGGAACTGATTCGAGTGGTGTGTTATTGAGTACAATCGATGTAATTAGTGGTAATACTATAATAACAAAAGATGTAGTGGGTATACAACCAGGTGGTATAATAAATCCGAGTTTTGATTTAGAATCAAATGATATTTTATATTTTCAAATTGGAAATAGTATTGCTATAGGAACGGATAAAACAAAAGAAGAATGTTATTCAGAGGGTCAACGATTAGACAACGTACATATAGTAACTTGGAATAATCAAGAATGCAATGGATATGATTTAGAGTTTACAAAATATGAACAACCAAATTCATGGTTATCTCTTATTCAGACAGAAACAAAAGGTAGATTTTATCTTTTTGATGGAACACGGGAAAAAATACCAAGTGTTGGTTACAATGCTTATGCAAAATCGCATCAATATAATGACCCATTTCCATATCTAGATGACCTTTCAAATGCATATACATCTGGTAACTCGTTTAGTAATGCATGTGGTGGCAATAGAGAATATTGTCAATCCGTTTCTTTAGAAAATAATGTTAAGAACATAGATGCTTCTTCTGTTTTCAATTATCGTTTAGGATGTTCTATTTGTGATGTAAAAACGGTATTTTCTACCTATGCAAGCTTAGTTTCTGTGGGCGATACTTATCCTATACCAGGATACGATTTGGGATATTCGTTTTCTAGTGGATGTGCCAAGTGTTTACCAGGTGAAGGTGGAGTGAACGCTTTAAATAGAATATATCAATATTGTTATCCAAACGGATGTGACAACGTTGATATTTATGATTTTGCTAAATGGAATAATTACGGCGTTTTTCAATCTTCAAATGGTCAAAATATTACATACAAGACCGATTTAGAAAAAATATGTGTAAATAAGTTATCTAGTGCATGCATGATAAATGATTCACCAAAACCTCTAGAAAGTTTATCATGGAAACCCGGCTTAGGATGTATATCTTGTCCAGTAGGAAAGGGTTTTGCATACGATTTAAATGGTAACGGAACAATAGACGATTCTCAATTTAATTCAAATATACAGGACGATTTTGAACACATATCAAATGAAGAAGAAGATCGTTATGGTGCGGTAGCAACAAACGATACTTCTATTTTTGAAACAGGTAGAGGTCAGATAAACCCTTATTTATTTTATAATGATTCAAATTGGCCAAAGAAAATACATTGTAGAGAGTGTCCTACAAATTCGTTTTCAACTTCTAGAACAAATTGTAGAGAATGTCCATTAGGAAAAACGACATCAGGTCCAGGTCAATCCGAATGTTCATTATGTAACAAAGGCGAATTCTTTTCAAAAGAAAAAGATATTCCAGGCACCCGATTAAATAAATGTATAACATGTCCCCCTGGCATGTATCAGGACGACACAAATAGAAAATCATCTGAGTTTATTGTGCCAGAAAATTGGAACGATGGAAAAATAACCGCATATGAAGATTTACCAGATTTTATAAAAGGATTTGGAGGATGCAAAGTGTGTAGAAAAGGAACATTTAATCCTTTTTGGGGTCAAGCCACATGTTTCGGATGTCCAAAAGGAACAGAAGGCATAACGTTTGAAAATAATGTTTTAAATAGAGTTACTATAGATTCAGCTTGTAAAACATGTGCAGTGGGTAAATATCAAGACGTTATTGGAAGTGCTGATTGTAAATCTTGTTCAGAAACCATGTTATCTATTAATTTAGTTATTGGTCAACCAACGTGTTCAACATCAGATGAAACATGTAGTGAAAAGGGTACATTTATACCTTATCCTTCATGTATATGCGAATGCGACGCAGGTCATAAGCCAATAGGCAATACTCAATGCAACATCAATTTTGACCCTTGTTGGTCAAATACCGGTAATGCTGATGGAAATAAAGCAGAGGAATATTGTAAAAATGGTGCAACTTGTAGAGTTGTTGGAGGACAAGCTAGATGCGATTGTGTACAATCTTATTCCGAATGTTCATATAGACCATCGAATTGTCCTGAATATGTTGGAAGTAAAACAATTGGAGACAGGTGTAGTGAAATTGAAACTAATGTACAACCGTGTTGTGTTAATCCTGGTTCAGGAAATACTAACTCGGGCGGTGGAAGTAGTGGAGGTGGAAGTAGTGGAGGCGGATTTTGGCAATCGATTGCTAATGTTATTTCTACCACAAATACACCATTATATCAAGTACCATTTTTATTTGCAAAACATAAGGTATTTAACAATGAAACGTATCAACATGTTGGAAAAGGAAGATACGTATTGAAAAGAATAAAAACGAAATTAAAAGCATCAAGAGTACAAGATGTCATTGGATGTGGCGATGACACCGTAAATTGTACTCTTCAATACCCATCACTGTCACAACGGCCAGTAGATACAGAAAACTCAACGTATTGGTCGTCTGATAATAATAACGTCGATTATATTAAAACAAAATCCATATTAACATATTCACCAACATGGCAGCAACATAATAATATAAATGATTGTTATTCTGTATGTGTGAGGGGAAATAAATACGATGGTACTATAACATGGACTAGTACAGATATTTCTACTAATTATTTTGAATTCAACAACACTGAATGGATAAACAATAAAACCAAAAATCCTTACAAATATATTAATGCTACTGAGTTAAGAGCGGAATATTTCGAGGAAGCGTTTGATGGCATGTTACAGGAACAAACGCCAAATTATGACGAAACTAAATGCGTTGCATGTTCAGAAGGTAGATACAGTGACAACGAATATGAATCTACGTGTAAGGCTTGTCCTATAGGAAAAAGTAATCAATATAACTCAAGTCATACTATTAAATCATGTTTTGATTGTTCTGTTGGGAAATATCAAGATGTAGAAGGTTCTGGTGAATGTAAACTATGTGAAGCAGGTTCTGTTACAAATACATTAGAAAATACAGGAGCTTCTACTTGTACAGCATGTAATGCTGGACAATATTCATCAGTTTCCACAACAGCTTGTAAAAATTGTGATGCTGGTAGCATTACAGATACTGGAACATCTGATGGAGCGACAACATGTACAGCATGTGTTGTAGGTAAATTTTCCACTAGTTCTAATGTAGCATCCTGCACCAGTTGTGTGGCTGGAAAATATCAGAACGAGGCAGGACAGCCAGGTTGCAAAGACTGCCCAGCTGCTAATTACCAAGATCAGGTGGGACAATTGGGTTGTAAATCGTGTCCTAATGGAAGATATCATAAAACTACTACATCGGCTCAAACCTCTTTATCCTCGTGTAAGGGTAGTGTTGATTTTGCTGATGATGGCAATCCTAGTTCGGTGACCGCCGTTTTATTTACACCGACCTCCTATACCTGTAATAATCTCGATTTGAATGGTGATTATACCTATGCTGGCATGTGTCACGGTTATCCATATTATAGAAAAGGAAGTTCGTCCTATTATTTAGTTTATGGCCAGTGCACCAGTACCAATAAAAAGTATTGGCTCTTACGAAACGGGTGTCCAGGAACCTTTAAGCACTCTTGTTCTTCTTATGCATTTTTAGAGTGGACTGCTGGTGGCACAATGCCAATGGGCTTACAAACGTGGAAAACTTTCAGACGCCATGAAGATACTTCTGGGCGTATTACTTGTAGTTTTGATAATGATAATGCAAGATTAGAACCTTCTGGTTGGGTTTAGGTCATGATTAAAAGAATAGATATAATAATTATAATAATTTTTATTGTTCTCTAGCTGTAGCTCCTACCGATACGATAATCACTAACAACCCTTTCGATACAAAACTCAAAATGATATACGTAAACTCTGCCCAAAACATATACAACGTTCTCTTCTTTTTCTCCACTTCTTTCTTTGCTTTTATCACACAACACCTTGGAAAACGAAAACAACCTTGAAAACGAAAACATTGATGTACCACATTGGTAATTGCAAAGGTCGTAAAACTAAAAAAGATTGCATAATTCAATGGTGTAATAAAGCCAAATAAACTTCCCCACAATTCATCCGCCGTAAAATCTTCCGTCCTTGTTACATATGGTTTGATTGTATTGAAATAACTATTGAATATCAATACAAATTGCCATACAAAAGCTGAACCACTACAAACCCAAAACCATAACACAATAAGAGGATTGTTCACATAATCAATACCAGCACCAAATGAATTAATAAGCTCCATCAAAATAAAAGCATAAATGATTTGATACACATCCGTCACACGATTGATAACCAATACTAACACTATCATAATAGAAGCCGTTATGCTATACTCTGCCCAACGCATTGGCTGCCTTCCATTTTTAATCCATGTGTAATAAGGTACCGAACAATTGGAACAGTTACAATTTTCTTTTTCATCGTCTTCTACATCGTCTTCATCATTAACAGCTACTCCCCATGCTAAAATAAAATGAAATATAGTAGTAATGAGGCAGAAGGCAACGACTCCCCACCATAGATAGATGGTAGTGTCTCCAAATGGTCTAAATTCTACCCAGTTGCCTTTAGGAAACAATCTACCGTTTTCTGTAAGGAAAAAGTCTTCATTCATTTTCAAATCTTCTTTCCAGTCTGATTTCCGTATACATTTGAACCAATCAACGAATTCGTCTGCACTATATGCTGTAGTTTTACAAGGTGATGTGGTTCGGCTTACATCGGTTGGAAAGTTCGTAAAATTAATGACGTTCGAATCAAATGGTGCTGGTATAGTGGGTGGATGATTATATTGTGTGGATAGCAATATGGGAAAGACACCTTTTATGTTTTGTTGTATGTACGAAGATAAACATACTATACCTGCTATGGTTGCTCCAAACGATGCGACGAACCATGCTAAAAAACCATAACCTAGGTCTTCTTCGTTGGTAGCCTTTACGATGGGTAGAATGATTAAGGTGATGTATCCTATGGTGGATATGGCTAGACCTGTGGTACGTAAGGAATCATCGTCGGTATCTTCTAGAAATGCAATGGTAATTAGTAATGTAAAGGTGAGAGCGAGATGAAAGAAACCGGCAATGGTATTGGAAAGTAATAGTATTGCTTTTTGGGAGGAGTTGCAGCATTGTGGTACTTCATCGGAGTTATCTGGTGCTAAGGTATCAAATGTCATTTATGATATTTTCGTTTACTTTATACTGTTTTATCGCACTATATAAAAACGTTTTTATCGAACAAGATGATAATTAAACCTAAAGATTTGAGAATTTTGATAAATGTAATACTATCATTTGGTTTGATATCAAGTTTATTTTATTTGGTTATTTTTGCACTTTATTATGAAGATATAGGCGTGTTAGAAGTACATGGAAAAGATACGAATTCAAATGGTGATTTAGTTTCATTAAATGATTTACCATTGGGATTGTTATTGTCAATAGAAATAATTGCTTCCATAGTATCTGTTTTGGGAAGTTTAGCGTTTATGCTTGGATTGAAAAACAAAAATACACGCTATGCTATTACTATAATTATGTTTTTTGTCTTTGCAGCATTGGCTTCAACTTTAACCTATCGTGGTACTATGATATGGGGAAATGCGGAAGGACAATGTAATTATTTCGGTTCCGATTCGGATGGCGAGTATGGTGATTATGAGAAGGCTTGTCCTACAACACGTCATACTAATTTAAAACCAACTGGTTCGGGTGAATTTTGGAAATTAGAACATGTCGAGCCAACATTGGAATCGGATTGTATCTTTTGGTTTTGGGACAATACGTTTACGTTGAGTTCTGTGTCGTCAGTGGGCAATCCAAATTATATAAATTTACAGAACGAGATGATAGAAAATATGGATTGGTCTCAAAAACATTTGTATGGGTTTTACGGTGTGGATTCCGATTGTACAAATACGTTAGGTTCAACGGATTGTATACCAGATGGACGTACTATTCCATTGACAATACAGGAAAAAACTGATTTGGGAATTAACATTGTCAAGAAGTTGTCTAATGGCACCGTTCCAGATATATCTTATTGTTATTATTGGGGTTGTTCGGAAGTGTGTAATGTGGATAGATATCGTGTGAATCGAATATTATTATTTGGTGGTATAGCTATGGCATCTTTATCTTTTATATTATTTGGATGTAGTGTTACATTTGCTTCTGGTATACCGGAGGGATTTGATAGTTCAAAGAAAGAGATATCAGAGGATTTGGAAGCACAAAATGCAGAAGATATGATGAAAGATTGGAAACCAATGGCTGTAAAATCCGCAATAAATAGAAGGCGTAAGTTGCGTTTTTAGTATAAATATATTATTTTAATTATTATAATGGAACAAGTTACTTTACCTAATTTATGTTCTCATGTACGTGTTGAAATTGATGGCAAAGCATATCGATTATTTTCAATAAAATACAAGCATCCTAAAGAACCAGGCGAAGATGCTTGGGTTTTATTTAAAAATACAACAGAAACGCCTATTTTGGTGGATAAAGATACATTGAAAATGTTATCGGGTCATGAGCTAACATGGTTGTACAAGGATGGTAGTATGTTGAATACTGAACCGAGCATTGTTGCATGTGAGATGATGGTACCAAAGAATTAAACACTATATAAATGTTTTATGTATAGAGTATAATTAGTATGACTAAGCTTCAACAAGATGTTCGTCATTATGTACGCGTTGCAAGAAAGACAAAAGGCCAATTGAAAAAATTCGATGAGTTTAATATGGCTTATAAAACAGAATTACCAATCAATGGTGAATCGGAAGTTGCATTGAATACTTTTGTTAAATCGTTAAAACGTGCTCGTGCTATAAATGGTGTTCCTGTACAGGGAAGATTATACAATTTATATAATGCGCTTGCTAAATTAGATTCACCAGTGGTGTCTGCTCCAGTAAAACAAGAGATGATTCCTCAACCATCTGTTGCATCATTGAAACCTGTATCGATACGAACAGAAAAAGTAGAAGAACCAGAAGTAAAGGAATCTCCTGTTAAAAAACAGAAAGTAGTTTCAAAATCTTTAGAATTTAATATGGATATTTATAAAATGCAATTGGAAGAATGGAAAGCAGCTCATCCACAATCAAAATTGAATAAAGAAACACAAATAGTATATTTCGTTCCAAACGAACCAATTGAAAATTATGAACATTTTGCAACAAAATTAACAAAAAGTACGGGTTCTATATTAGAAAAAGGTGGGTTGTTTAAAATGCGTTCAGGATTGAAAAAAGAAATTTTGGGTGTAGATAGTAAAGTAGCTTCTGATATCATAAGTAAGGTTACCAAAGGTGGTAAAGGTCCTTTCTTTTTACCTATCAGTTGTGTGACGGGTGCTAAAAATTGTAGTTGCTAAGTATTAGTATTTAACGTATAAATTTATAATTAAATGATTATTTATATTCTCTCTTGGGTCGGTTCTATATCTGATGTTTGTTCAACTCTTCCTCAATTGTGGAAATGTCGTCATCGGAACTCGACACATAATTTGGCGATGGGGATGATTCTCTTGCGTCTTCTAGGAGCTGTATGCTGGAGCGTTTGGGCGTATTATCATCAAGCTCTTCCACTATTTTTGTGTCATTCTGTGGCTTTTGTAGTAGAGTTTTTACTTCTTTGCTGTTTTCTACGTGATTTATTAAATGCCCCAAATGATTCGGCGTGCAACGATGGGTTGCCAGTGGTTTTAAATATGCCATGCGAACAAGGCACATTGCAGCAAATTCAGAACAAAAATAAGCAGGTCGAGCTGTAACATCGTCTACGCCAAATGATGGTACCCATGAAAAAAGAGCTGCTGAACTATTATAAGGTTTTGTTATTTGCGTTAATGCCCATTCTAACGTTTCCTTTTGTTTATTATTTTTAATATCGTTACATTTTAACCACGTTATATCTTTAAAACGTTTTTCAGGCGATGAAAACCATGGGTCTTCGATATCCATTAGAAATCGAACTCTAAGTTGGTCTCCCCATATGAGTGAAAAAGAAACATAAACTTTATTTTTACACTGTATTAATTTTTTATTTTCTCTATTTTCGAAAAATACAGATTCCAATTCTGCACATATTTTCTGATGGTCTTTATCCGTTCCACTCATTTTTTTATATACATTTTTAACCGCAGACATCAAAACGGATGGTTCTAATTCAAAAACTATCTCACAATGACAATAATCTCCCGCGGTCCACCAAGCCGCAAATCGGTTAAAAGAACCTTCAAAAATCCCCATGGGCTTAAAAAGCGAAACCCATATCATTAATTACAAATTGGTGTGTCCTATAAATAGTGCAGGTATCTAATTTATATGATTAAAAGTATTTGTATTTGGTTTAGCAAAAAAAATACATTATCTATACAAGATTCCGTTATCAAATTGAAAGAAGTATGTGACATGCAACAACAATTAATACAGAAATACGACAAAGAAATAGATATAGTAAAAAGAAAATGTAAAATAGCAATAGATAACAAAGCTACCAAAGCAGAAAAATTATATTACATTAAAAAAATTAAAATTATTCAATATCATCAAGAATCCTTACGAAAACGTTTATTAGCCTGCACCGAAAAACAATATCATTTAGAATCCATGCAAATAACCGTATCACATATCGATGCCATCAAAACCGCTACTGGAACATTAAAACAATTCATGAAAGAAACAGACGTTCAAAAAGTAGAAGAGTTGCAAGAAAACATGTCCGAATTAATAGCCGACGCATGCGAAATACAAAATATCGTTTCCGAAGATATCAATCAAGACCATTCTTGGACAGAGGAAGAACTGGAGAAAGAATTGGAAGACTTAAACCATGACGAATCGCTATTTTCTGAGGTGTCTCTTGATACACCGACCCCATCAATTGACATAGAGAACGATGATATCGATGTTTCAACTCCTTTAATGAACACTCGTCAGGGTGAACAGGACTTCCAAAATGTAAAGATAGCGGTATACGCTTAGGCAACCATAAACCATTCCAACCAAACACCCATGGAAACATAATGCCAAATCCCAACATCTTACTTAACCATTGACGAAACGTTAGAAACGGTAAAGATGGATTGTAAAAAGTATCATATTCCCCTTCAATATATACTGGTATCAACGACTTTTTCAACTCCTTTGCAATCTTTAAATACCCATAACGTTTTTGTAAATATAATTTTCGTTGAGAGTGTGCCAATAATTCTTCAATTCCGCCTACCATTAATATAACTTTGTGATTCTCTCTCAACGCTTTTTTTATCATGTGTTTCGATGCAGGTATGAGAGCCATGTGACGAGCTAACCATCCAAATATTGGTATATGAAATAGTATGGGTGCTACGGCAAATACGGTGTTGTCGGATTCAAAATGATGAATAATCATGCCACAAGATAAAATACCATGTGGGTGGCCAATGATGAAATCGGCAGGTTGTTTATGTACAAAGGTGACTTGGGGAAACCAAGATTTTATATTCATAAGTTTGATGCATTTTCTTATGAAGCTATTTACAATAATATCGTTTTTATGATGCCATTGAATATAGAATGAAATGGAAGAAAATACAACCAATAAAAACATTCCAAACGGTATCCAAACTATACATGTTAAAAACAATAGTGGTAAAGAAAATATCCAAATGAATATGGCAACGAAACCTATACAAAAGGATATCATTTAATCATGTAAAGTTGTTTTTATATATTCAATTAATGATAGTTTTGGAACGCCTGGTTCTGAATTTGGAATAGGTTTTACTAATTGCCAACGACGTACCCATTTTTGCTCCTTTTGATCCAAAGGTACATAATGATTATTAAATTCTTTTTCTTTCCATAAAATAGTAGTATTTACAATAGATTCGTCTGCTAAATCCCAACTATCTGCTAACTCATCGTTTTTAAATTCCATTTCAAGTTTATAGTAAGCGTCGGTTGTAGGTTTTATCAATTCGGCTTTTATGTATCTTGTGCTACCTTGATATAAATAAAGGGATTTTAAACTTTTAAAATGTTCGGAATCTTGCAAAGCAAAACGCCAAACGATATGTTTAAATTTACCTAAATCTTTTTTTTCAAACGAGTATAATGCTTTTTTGTTCCATGAATCTGTTTTAGAGTCTCTGGAATATACATACCATGTGTAATTAGACTGTAATGCGCCCATATGTTTTATTAAGGTTTTATTATATAGTATATAATCTAAAAAGGTGACATATTCTATTTAAAAATGTTATAATATTCTTTATGATATTTTAATCGCGGATGTAATCTATGTCGTTGTATATTGTCTATCCATTTGAAATAATGTTGCATTTCCCATCCATCTGTTTCTTCTTTCAAACCAAAGCGTTTCATAGAAAGCTTTTTTAGTGTTGTGTCCATATGTACTTTGACCAATACATATTTAGCTTTTGGACAATAATATACAGATAATTCCTCATTTCGCAATATCAAATCTAATAATTCATATGCTTGTTTATATGTATGATAAGGTGAAAATAATTTATTATTCGTTTCTTCTGTAGTTTCTCTCACTATGGTATCAATTATATCTTTATCTATTTTGTCTGTTTTACCTCCGATGTCAGACCAGTCCCTTTTTTTGCCTGAACGCAATAAATAATATATTTTACCATGATCCATTACTTGTATCAGTAAGCCAGCTGCTCTTACAGGATTACCGTTGTAAAAAAATGTGGGTCTATCTTTTCTTTTCGTAGTAGGCATAATCGAACGTTGGTGAATATTGAACCGTAGTTATAGGTTTTTGTGTCACTTTCCAACTGTCGTTGTCGGATTTAATGTTTATTTTTAATGGTATGTCTTGTGCAATCATCGGTCCTCTATTATGTTTTTTCAATGTAATTTTATTTGGAACACAGGTTATATCTAATTCTATATTTTTAGAATTCCATTCATAAATACCTTGAACGTGTTTTTTCCAATTGGTGCACACGTCGTTGAACCCCATCGTTAATGAAGACGTTCTATTTGATTGCATTTTTAAAGTATAATCAGACCATGGTTCAATGCAAAATGTTATTGATTTATAAGTGGGACCATTATATAAGATTTTTATCCATTCTGTAAACCAGTGTACAAAAGAAGGAGCTGAAGTTAGTTCTTTTGTACATGATAGTTCAGAATACAATAGTCGATTCGAGCCATAAATAGAAATAGAGGTTTCAAAAGGTGTATTGTTTTTAAATTTTATCATTTAATTAAATTAAATAGTTTTTATACTTCACATCTTTCTTAATACTTGAAAAGTCTGTACATCCAATGGCGTAACCGTGTCACGACCAGCTTGATGTGCCAAGATGTTTGCGCCTTGAAATACAGTTGTTATTTCATCTTCAGCAGCAGTTTGCAATGCCTTAATGCTTTTAGAATTAAATCGAATACCTTTACCAACACATTCTGAAGTAATACTGGATACCACGCGACGAAATGTTGCAGACGGCAAGAACGCTTTTTGCGATTCTTGGTAATTTTTGATTTCACGCGCCATGCGTTTTTGTTTCATTGTCATTTTAACTGGGGCTGATTGCTGAACGGTTTGGGTTTGTGATTGACTCATTTCTATAAACCAAAACAATCTATATACTGTTATTTTTTTAAATCATGGATTTATGGCCAATTGAATATATAATCGCTCCATGACACGTCTTTTTTTATTATTGATAGATTAAATTCAGTTTGAATGAATTCCTTTGGTGTATTAATTTTACGAACACCCAACACTATTTTTTCCAATATTTTACGAAATGAAATAATGTTGTCAACGTTTGTTTCTATATGTGTCAATAAAACATCTTTTAAACGCCATTTCTGAATCATATTATTCACATCAAATATACTCAATTCACGTTCTTCCACCTTATCTGTCTTATTACCGACCATAATAATACGAAAATCGTTTTTATATTTTAATAATATTTTAAGTATATCATCAGCATCCGATAACGTTTTAGTCCTTGTCACATCATAAAAAACAAAAACTACATCACAATCTAACAAATATTCTGGAATCCAATACCACCAATGCCTTGCACCACCCATGTCGTAAAAACGAACCGGTTGACGCTGCCGATACACACCATCGCGATATATTAACTTCGATGAAACCTCTACACCTACAGTTGGGTACGGACTGTAGGCTTTGTTATAATAAGCTCGTAATATACTCGTTTTACCTGTACCAGCTCCACCCAATAACAATATCTTAATATTATTATTGATCATTTATAAATGTTCATTAGGATTTATAGATAGAAGTTTTTGTTTTGACTATATATGGATTGGATTAATAACAAATGAAAGACGAAGAAGAAGGGTTAATAGACGTACCTCTATCCAACAAAACAGATATACATATATTTTACGTAATACCTCTACGCTTTCCAACGAAATTCGATTTATCATTATTCAATTGGAAAAAATTGTTAATCGTAACTTGGGGAATACAAACCATGTTTTTCATGGCCTTGTCAGGACTCATGAAACCATCATGGGACGCCTTTACAAAATCCATGATTATCATCGCTGTCGTATCGCCTTTTTTTGGATATCTAATGGTATTATTGAACATGTTCAACGGTGGATGGGGAAGAGAAGAATCTAGATTCTGGTGTCATATACGCATCATGTACCTAGAAGGTTATAATTCCATGCGATGGATTATAGCATCCATAATCGACCCAGCAATGGTCATAGCAAACTGTACCATACAAGGAGAAGACATACCCTCAGCATTTTGGTCAGGTATATCCGTTGTCTATTGTTATTACATATTGTCCTCCATCGAATTCAATAAAAGACAACCCATCGAATGGGACAAATATAAAAATGATTTCGATGTTAAATTAAAAACCGTACATAACATACAAGAAAAAAATGTAAAATCAGTCAACGTAAATGCCATAGCACTATGTATATGCTTAACCATTTTACCATGGGCATGCACAGGATGGAATCTAGGGTTTATAATCATGTTATATCAAATCATCATGTGTATCAATGCTTACCGATATGCTACCTCCAATCAAACGTTCGTCGTTACCGATGTACAATACGATATCATACAACTAGTATTCAGAATCATCATCACATGGACATTCATATGGATTTGTTAAGAATATGTTCACTATAAAACAACCACATACATAAAACAACATGGACGCTTACAGGAAAATAGCCAAAACATTAGTACCAAATGAAGTAGAACAAGCCATATATTCCATGAAACTGGACAAACAAACCTATTCAAGGCATATAAGAAAAATAGCTGCATGGTCTAAAGCCCTCAACATTACTCCCACCGTTGAACACGTGCATTGGGACGACGACATGTGGAGAGTTGGAACAGACCTTGGAAAACGTTGGGAAGCAAGAAGAAACGACATGAAACCCAAAGAAAGCCTTACCATCGTTTTCGATAAACCAACGTTATTACAATGTCCAAAATGCAACAAAAACATGGTAAACATCGATAAAATGATTCAAAAAAGAGGGTGCGACGAACCAGCAACCATATATGCCTCTTGTAAGAATCCAACGTGTAAAAAGAAATTAGGGAGAGAGTATCGATTTAGAACGGAAGGATAGACACTATATAAACGATATTAAAATAAATAACATGAAACTATTTTTATTATTTTTATTTTTTATTTCTACTACTTATGCAGAGTTGGAATGGAAAAATTCAAATGGGAATGGTTGTTCCACATATTTTGATCGTCAAACTCATAATAATAATGGTGAGCAATTTTATTATACACTATCAGACGATTGTAACTTATATAATCCCGCAAACTTCTGGTTTGATTATGTTTATATAAATGATATAGAGGTATCTATACGTGGTACAAGAAACAATGAATCAACCACTATAGACAAAAACACGGATTTGGTTACCGTAACCGCTATCTCTGGAAAACGTCATTTTTATGTCAATGGTGCAAAATCTAAATTAACATTACGTTATATCAAATTAGTTGGTGGGAATCCGTTATACGGTGGATCCATATATATTGGTGATAGTGGTGGTGAATTAAATTTATATTCATCTATTGTATCTAATAATAAAGCTTATAAGGGTGGTGGAATATATGCACAAGGTGATAGTAATACGAATAAGAATGTGATTATGAATATACATAATAGTATTATTCAGAATAATGAAGCTACTGCTGGAGATGGTGGTGGCATTCGTATGTTCTATGCTGTTGCTACTATATACAATACAACGATAGACATTAATCAAGCTAGTGATAATGGTGGTGGTATGAGTATAGTATACAGTGATGTAACAATGAAGAATACAATCATATCAAATAATGATGCTGTTAATAATGGAGGCGGCCTCATTATACAAGGTGATAGCACTACAGTCATCACCCTCCGTCAATCATCATTTATCGATAATGATGCTATTCAAGGTGATGAAATATATACATTACAATCACCAACCATATCATTAATAAATACATATTTCGACAATACAAATAATAATAATAATATTGTTGAAAGTGGTACACCAACATGGAACACCTGTGAAACAAACAATTTTCCATGCGACGTTGGAGAAACATGCTCAGCAGATAGTAACTTTCCCGGAAAAGCTGTACGATGCGAAGTTCATGCGGCCGAGTGGGATTGTGCGTCCAATACTGGAGCATTTACTCGTTCGTCAAATTGTACCATATCCGGTAATAATCATGTTGAGGTTACCAATACATTAGAAATTAATGGTACAAATACGGATATGAATCATTTAGTGACAATAACTGCTGCGAATACGAAACGTCATTTTTATCTCAATGGTAAAAATGCTAAATTAACATTACGTTATTTAAAATTAGTTGGTGGGGATGTTAGTAGTTATAGTAGTAGTCCTGATCGATTAGGTGGATCAATATTAATTTATACAAATGGTGGTGAATTAAATTTATATTCATCTATTGTATTTAATAATAAAGCTAAGTTTGGTGGTGGAATATATCCATATGGTGCTGGTAATACGAATAAGAATGCGATTATGAATATATATAATAGTATTATTCATAATAATGTAGCTACTAGTTATTATGGTGGTGGTATCTATATGTATGATGTTGTTGGTACTATGTACAATACTACGATAGACGATAATACAGCTAGTAGTAGTGGTTATGGTGGTGGT
>MDTC01089420.1_pt1 | contig 33468 bp, 39 predicted proteins | sample 811181 | NCBI WGS metagenome assembly MDTC01 (sample SAMN05326644, study PRJNA326480) | marine metagenome | isolation source: seawater | place: Pacific Ocean: North | collected 2011
CGCGATTGTCGTCAAGCCACATCTTTTCAGCGAGCGCCTGGTCAACCCCCGCTGATGTTTGATCTTCTACACGTTGATCTTGAGGTGATAACTGACGAGGCTTATATGCGTAATTATCAGGTGAGTTTAACTGAGGCGTCTGCACACCTCGGGTTAAACCCGGCTCATTCAGGTTGAGATTCTGTGTAGGCTTGCGTAACGCGGGCGCAGGCGTATTGACTTTTGCCAATATTTGCTGCGCCTGCACGTCCCCACGCTGGGCGAGAATCGTTAGCCGTTTCTTTTCTTCTTCATCCATTAGCCTAGTCCTGAAGCCCAGCCACCCGCTGCGGTGCCGCCTGCGCCTAGTAATGCGTTAAACATACCCGCGCCTGTCTGGTAGCCCTGCTGGTCAAAGTTACCCTGCGCCTGTGCTGCTGCGAGTAGCTGTGGAGCCTGTGCTGCGCCTGCACCCATGAAGTTCGGCATCTGTGGCGTGCCTACCTGCTGCCCGGTCATCAGTGCGTTCATCTCGTTGATGGACATACCTCTGCGCTGGGCTTCTTCGGCAATCGCCTGCTGCCTGAGTGAGTTCTGATAGCCTGCGGCCTGCATCTGCTGATTAAAGCCCTGCCCGCCCATCGCCAACTGCTCGTTCATCAACTGGTTACGCTGCTGATCCTGATAGTTCGCTGTCTGCATCTGGCGGTTAAACGCCGCATCTTGAGCGCTGCCCTGCTGCTGCTGTAGTGCCTGCATCTCACCGAACTGTTGCCCACGCAGTGCATTGGCCTGCTGTGCTGCTTGCGCCTGCTGACCGAATCGCTGGGCACCTATACCCAACTGCTGCTGTAGTGCCTGTTGTGCCGCCTGATTAGCGAACTGGCCTTGCTGGTTGATCTCACCCGCCTGCTGGCCCCTTCGCGCCATCTCACGTTGAAACTGGTTCTGTTGCTCCTGTCCGCCATAGCGTACAGAGTCCGCTGAGATACGCCCACGCGCCTCACTCTGCTGGTTACGCAGATCACGGATGCCCCGGTCATACGCCTCCGTGCCGGGTGTTAAACCCCGGTTGCGGAGTTGTACTTCCATGCTCTCCATCGCCCGCTCTTGTTCCGGGCGCAGGAGTGACATATTCCTATCGTATTGGGTCTGTGCAAAGTCAGGGTTATACGCCCCGGCTGCGTTGACATCGTTTAAATCGGCATAGTTAAGACCGCGCTGGATGTTCTCCTGCCCAAGTCCCTGCGCCTGTGGGCCTTGCTGCCACGAGTTTAACTCGTTGTACTGCTGTGCACCTTCAGGGAGCGCCTGTTGTGCGGGGTTGGGGTTGGGTAGCGAACCCATCTGCGTAAGCCCCTGACCATAAAAGTCAGGCACGTCAGGTGCTGACGCGGGATCAGGCATGTTATTCCAATCAAACTGCTGGGCCGTCTCACCTGCGGCCCTGCCTATCAAGTTTTGCGCTAGACCAGAGCGCCCCTGCTGTACCGCTATTTGTGAGTCAAGCGCCCGCTGTATCTGTGGGTTGAGTGCCTCTGTTTGGTGCCATTGAGTAACCGCTTTGTTTGTAGATGGGTCAACCCTGCTTTTAGTGCTCCACGACGTAGACCCCCACGGCGTAATTTGCTCAGGTCGATTAGCCCACGTTTGCTGACGAACAATCTCCTTGCCCGCTTCTGCTTCTTCTACCGCTGCACCTGTATAGTCTGGTGCGTCTGGTGCGTCTTTTTTACCCATGTGCTGTGTCCTCTACTGCTGGTTGATCTATCCAGCGGCATTTCTCTTTTCTCATGGCGGTCAATATGTAATCGACCCCCTTCTTGTAGCCGTCAGGTACGCGGCCTATGTCTTCAAATCCTATATGGCGTATAAACTTCAACGCCTGCTTATTGTCTTCAGGCGTGATACCTATCACCACCTCACGCCCTGATTCTTCACTGAACGCGAACTTAAAAACCTCTTCTGCAAACCCGTTTTTCAATACGAACGGGTTGTCTATAAATATGTGTATCTGGCACGAGTTAAACGACCATGTGTCCAGTACGCACGCGGCTACCAGTTTACCCGTTTCGTCCTGCGCTACAATACCCCGTGTGTCCTCACACTTACGAGGTCGGGCTTTAGCGGGGATCATCTCCCAGTGCCACGGCAGGATGGGGACGAAGTAAAACACTACAGAAGCCCCCCTGTGTCGTAGACAATATCGAAGGCAAGTAACGTGGTAATATCACCTGTACGCCCGCGAATGTTCACCGCGCAGTGACGCCCCATTCCTGCGCCGCCTTTAAGGTCTTCAGACACGCGGAGCGCACCACCCCAGATAGTGCTGCCCCATAAATCTGTATTCCAAGTGCCTACCACATCGGCACCCAGCGTAGGGGGTTCAGAGATGGCGCTGAGATCATAGTTATAATACGCCCGGACATTTATACCGGGTTCAGCCCCGTCAGAGGAGAATATAGGTCTGATGAAATGCAGGCGTTTATACGCCGCAGAGGAACCAAAATCCTGATACGCCGTCAGTAGCTGCCAATCTATTGCTACCGCCTCACCATCTGTCGCTGTGTTAAGGTAGACCTGATCTATGTTCCCTGACTTCTTAAATACTTTAAGTTGGACGTTATCCGTCCAGTACACCTCACCCTGCCAGTTGGTGGTATTAGCGATAGGCAGGTCACGTACAATACCCCACGATCCTCGCCCGAGGTACATCTGGAAATTCTGCTGCTGCGTGTTATCTGACCGCGCTGGCGTGTTGATTGTGAGCAGGTTCTCTGTCATATCGACGTGGACATCCCACCCGAAAGTAGTCAGTTCATTGTCCAGCACCTCGCGTATGTACGGCGAAATCTTATGCGTGATCGACGCATCCTCGCCTGTCATGCCTTGCGTCAGGCGGGAGAGGGCCATAAGCCCTTGTCTGGACAGTATAAACAGGTCGCCAGCGTGTTCTGTGGCAATACGTCTGCCCGCAGGCACCGCGCCCACGTACCACGTACCCTGTAACTCGAAAGACGACACCGCTGCCGGGTCAGTACCTGTGTATACACAGACATCACCGCCACCTGATATAGCCACCAGCTTATCGTCGATACCGTCGCCCGCGTCGAGCGTCCAGTTGTGTATCGCCCTGAGTGCGCCGCCGAACCTGAACTGGTCAGCGAAGTTAAATTCTATGGCTGCGCCGTAAGCGGCACCGGGGGCGAGATACCACGCTGAACTCTTACCCGCTTCAATGAACCAAACACGCTTCTTCCAGATCGTGACAAAATCAAAGTTCACAGGGTCTACATTATCTATCTGCGTAGCGCCTGCGCCCGTTGCGATCTTAGCCCATGTGTCAGTGCTGCGTGTCCACGTATAGTATCCGTTAGCGCCGTCGCACAGGAGTAGCAGTTCTTCATCGCCATCGGTGCTGAACTGCACGTAGGAGACTATGCCTGCGTTACCCGTGGTCGTGGCAAACGTAACATCCTGCGTTGGTGACGTTTCACCGTCAGTGGTGACATCCCATATACCCGTAGTGTTACATACCCATAACCTGTCGTTAGATGAATCCTGCCCCTCGAAAGCCACAATACTACGGGCAAAAGTGCCTGTCCAGCCGTTTGCATATTCTACAGACCCTTTGCGAACCTCCATGCCTGAGTCTTTAGGGAGCATGTTATACGAGTAAATACACTCCAGAGGACTCATAGCCGCGAGCGCCGCTGTAGCATTTATACCGTCGATAGGTGCAGGAATAGTGCCGGGTTGAGAACGCTGGCGTCCACCCCTGTAGCGATCAACCCGTTGAGCCATGCCCACGGTTAGGTGCCAAAGCCAGTATCAGGCGTATTACGGAACCCGTCAAGGTAGTACCCGCCAAACCTGTTTTTACCTACTGTAAGTATACCGCCTGAGTTGTCTTTACCTATTTCAGAGTCAAGCGCCATATTGTATTCGTTAGTCGCCTTCTGCGTATCGAATCCTTTAGCGTCGAGAAACTTCACCTTGAGCAATCGTGTGACGACATGGATAGGCAACACCACCACGTCAGCGTGGACTGTTGCCACGTCAGAATAAGTGGTCGCACCGTCGTCAGCGATGAGGTTACGTGAGACATACTCGAAGTTAATATCGAGCGCATCAGGCATCGGCGTTGATGGATACACATAGAACTTATCTTGATCGAACCGGAAGGAAGCGTAAATCGTGGAACCAACCAAGTCTCGACCCAGTAGGTAAGTCCATGCTTGGGGTGCCAATGGCCCGATCAGAGGGACATTTGAACTACGCTCCCATCCGGTCTGTGGGATCATGTAAGCGAAGTCGTCAGGTAAATCCAGCGGCCCGCTCTCACTCGTTCCCGTCGTATATTGAAACTCACGGATTAAACGCTGCCACGGGTGCAGCAGCATGAGTTCCTGTAGTGTAGTCGTTAGTAGCGTGCGTAGCTGTATAATCGCGTCATCAGAGGAAGCGAACACATCGGAAGTCTCACGCAGCCCAACTTCAACAGCTACACGATTAACGATGTCTCCGCATGTCTGATACCGCGTTATCGCCATTTAGCTCGCTACTGACCTCCGTTTGCCTTTCGGCTTTGGTTTCACCTCCGCAGCTTCAAGGTCAAATTCCTCGTCAGGCGGGGGTAGGTCGTCAGGCATGGGCTGTTCTTCAGGTACGAAGCCCATAGGCTCTTGTTCCTGAGTAGGTACTGCTGGCGGTGTGCCAATAGGCGTCTGCGGCACTGCTATAGGCTGCCCCGCCTGTGCGCGTAGCACGCCCATCTCCTGTACAAGCTGGTCGATCTGCAACTGCTGGGCTGCGAGCTGTTCGTCACGCTGAGTAAGCTCGGCCTGCATTTGCACCAAGGGTGCGCCGCCTTTGGCCTGCTCCAGATATCTCCGGGCAAGTTCACGTAAGCGGTTAGCACCCATGAATTTTTGTAGTATGGTGTCAGACAGGTTGGCTAACTGCTCCAACGTGGTGACATTGAAATATGCCAGTTCCTGAATCTGGCCTTTACTCAGCGGGGGCCACTCCTTGAGAGGCGTGCCCTCCACTTTCTGATCTTTGTTCTCTTTAAACAGCGCGTACTCACGCGCAAATTTCTGGTTGTCTGACTTCTCGTCAAACCCCAATCGGGTGGGTCTGTCGATAAGGGAATTTTTGTCCCCTGGCACCATGATCTGAACAAACTCTACGTCTTTGTACACCGCACGACCGTGCTGGGTAGACGCGGCATCATCAAGTACCGAGTTCATGTAAAATTTCACATACAGCCCATGATTGAGCTGACCAGCCCCCACATGCTCAGGGCCTAAAGCTATATCATTAAGACTCTCATCTAAGTCAAACTCAGACATATAAAATACTCCTACTGTATTTGTGTAAGGAAAAGGGGGCTTGCGCCCCCATTAACCTGTTAGTCCGCAATATTATCAGTGTGCGGATAGTTTATATCCAATTCGATCAACCCAGTGCTTGGTGTGTCCACCGCACTGACTGAAAGACAATTATGGATACGATCACCAGCGACAACAGCATCGTCGATAGTACCGGCAGTTGCCGTAAGGTACTGCGCCGCGTTGTCAGCGTTAGAAGCCGCTCCCAACCCAACCGCACAGCCCTTGATCTGAAACCACCCGTACTCGTCGGCTACCGTAGCCGCCATTGCGAAACCAATCGCGCCAGCGTCATCAGCAACAGCCAATTTCACGGTGTATGTGTCTGCTTCAATCTTTACACACTCACCTACTGCTACAGAGGCAAGCCCTGTGCAGTAAATAAATACACCGTCGCCATAAGCTGTTGATGCCGTATCACGGGCATAAGCTATTTCACCTAGCTCATGCTTCTGGGTGGTACTATTCTCGTCAATCGCTTGACCACCAATAATACCGTTCAAACGTTTAAAATCACTCATGTATACGCCCTCCTACAGACGTTTAGCTTAACCCTGCTGTTACGCGGAGTCTATCAAGCGTCCTTGGTAGCGTGCCCCTGAGCAAGTCATATTGCCCGCCCACGCCAGAATCTGAACTTCAGCATCCTGATTCGTCGCATAACGACGATTTGGGGACAGTGGCACCATATTACGCTTGGAGTGTGGTCGCCAGTGCAGGTAGTCACAGTTGAGAAAATATGCAGTCCGGGTAGTAGCGTTACCGCCAATACCTCCATCCAGACATACATCCGTACCCATGTACTTGATTGAAGGAAAACCGGAGTCTCCGACTTCAGCACTATGGAAGCGTTGCTGCGCTTGCAGCGTATCCATGTAGAGTGTCCACATGGCGTTATCCATAATAATCAAGTTGGGTCTATCGCTACCCCGTGTCAGTGCTGCCCACATAGTGTTCATAGCTGATTGGAGTGTAGTTGACGAATAGTCCGCAGTTGTTGAGGTGGTTCGCCAGAAAGTCCACGTAGCGCGGTTGATACCGCCATAGGTGCCCGTCGTAGCTGTAACGGGTACAGCGAGGTCAAGACCTGTGATCTCTTTACCGCCAGTGCCTGTACCGTCAGAGTACATGCCTTCGCAGATGAGATTTGTCAGTGTGGATTCGGCAACGCTCAGGCGATTTTCGAGCAGGTCGATCATTTGCTCTTTACCTGAGTTCTGGAGTAGCTCCAGCCCGGAGACGATACAAGGTACAGCGGCCTGCTTGATATCAAATTCAGCGGCGCTTAACACGTCACTGGCAGAGATAGGAAGCTGGTCGTACCCGGAATAGAAACCGGAGTTGCCATTTTCAGCGAAACTCAACTCCTGGTATATCTTGTGCCCGCCAGAGAAGGTTTTAACCTTGCCCGACATAGACAATTTTTTGAGCAGAACATTGTTGTCAGTCACATTGTCTGCGATCTTTTTAGATCGGTTTTCAATGGTCGTGGCAAGAATATCGCTCACGTTTGGGAATGACATTAGCCAATCCTCCTAGTTAGAGTTTCAGTTTTTAACCTGAGCATTAACAACGGTCAGCCTTACCTGTGGGCGTTGCAACGACTCTAATTCCGGGGGTTTACCTCGTCTGGACTCCGTGGGCTTGCGCTCGTCTGTCCTCCGTGGGGCTAATCTCGTAATTTGGTCTACTTTTCGTGCATAGGGTTCACATATTAAACGTCTTCCCATGCTTGTTCAAGTGCCCCTCGCATTGACGTAGGCGCGGGGGCTTGTGCGGCTACGCTTGAATTTTGTGGTACTGACCGTCCTGCGGCCTGTGCCGAGCCTACGGCGTCCTGATTTCTGCGGCTGTTATTCCTGTTCTGGATGATCTTCAAAATGTCCGGGCGTGTAGACAGGGCGCGTCTGTACGCCTCGTCCATCGTCAGCGTCTCCCCCTGCTGCACGGCGACATCAAAGAAGCGTGCCATATCGCGCCGCACGTCTTCACCAAATTCATGCGTCTTGATGAACTGCTCCGCGTCGTTGTTTAAACGCTGCTGCTCTGCGTTGGTCTGCGCCTGATACTGCTGCTGTTGATTATTTATCCACTGCTGTTGCTGCGCCAGTTGTTCACGTAGCTGCGCCACCTCCGGGTCATTAGATTGCGGTTGGATATTGCCCACAAGAAGATCGTCTAAGGCACTGATATCTATACCATAATCTTCGATGAGCGTAGCAACTGTCTCCGCTTTCTGCTGAACTGTGCCTCCCTGTAACACCGCTGCCGTACCCAGCACGGCGTTTATGCCTGTCATGGCATCCACGCCTTGCGCTTGGAACAACTGCTGGTATGGTTGGGTCAGCCGTTGGAACTCCGTCTGGTGCTGACGTGCGGTGCCTGTGTCGTTCAGCGCCGTGCGGATCTCAGCCTCACGCTTGTCGATGTGCTTCTGCACCTCTGGAGGTATGCTTTTCCACGCCTCTCGCGCTTCAGGCGACCATGACGCCGGGGCTGTAAGCGCCGCAGGCTCTTCCGTAGTTCCCTCGGGTGGAGCGTCCCCCGTACTTGGGGTTGTGGTGGTTGATTCGGGAGCCGACTCCACCGAGGGTTTTGCTTCAGGCGCGGGACTAGCTGCCGCTTCCGCCGCCTCTGACTCGTCGAAGGCCGCTGAAAGCGCGTCCTCCATCTCATTACCTGATTCTTCGCCTTCCTCGTCGTCTACTACTTCCGCTGCTATTTCACTCATCATATACGGGCCTCCTACTGTACCCTGACGAACTTGCTCGCTCAAATGCGTCCAACAATGCGGGTATGCGTGTTGGGTCTTTCTTTGGCTTTGTTACCTCGTTTGCCCTGTTTAACTCCCGGCGTGTCTGCGTTCTGAGGCTATCAAGGTCATTTGTCATGCCTGTGCGGTTCTCGTAGGCCCTCATAGCGTCCCGTGAGGCGATTCTCGTCCCATCGGGTGCTATGACCTCCTGAAACACAGAAACACCGTGAGAACGAATAGGCGGCTCATCTGCGCCCACAGGTTGCCCGGTTTTGATGTCAATTTCGACTAACCGCCCTTCGATCTGTCGCCACCGTCTGCGTGTCATTTTTTAATGCTTCCTACTGACTCTACTAGACCACCACCAAAATAAAACAGCACGATAGTGGTCATAATCCAACCAATTTTAAACTCTGCCATGATGCTAACAACTTCGGCGGTGTCGCCTACGCCCATCAGCGTCATAATCAATACAATAAAAAAGCACGCAAGAAACGTGCAGGTAAACAGCAACGCGATGTACCGCTGCGCGAGTTTAAACGGCGCGTATGCTTTCATCAGGTCTATCTTAGCTTTAGCTTTCGACTCGCGCTTTTCTTCCTCTGACTCGAACGCATCGTCGATCAGTTCAAGCCCCTTAGCCAGAACGTCACCCGAACCTAGAATTTTAGCTATAATACCCACTAAGGCTTTATCACTCCTGTCATGTTGACCCCCGCAATACCAAACAGCCCGACGATGATAAGTATGCCCGCCCATATTGCATACTTACCGTTCGCGGACGTCAAAAAACCCCCATTAGTCTTAACCGCAGCTAACGACTGCCTTACGTTGGGTATCTTCGCAACCTTTACCTCAAGATCGCGGTGGTCTTCGCGTATCTGCGTAATTAAGTCAAACTGTGTTTTGTCGTTGTCCGCAATCTGGCGCACAGACGTTTCAAGCGCCGAAATTCGTGCAGGTATTGGCGTGAGCACTTTACCTATCTCGTCAGCTTTCTGCGCGGTCAACGCAACCGACATTTTCACGTCAGCCATGAATTGCTGATCTTGTTGTCGGTGCTGTGCAAGTCGTTCCGTAACTCGTATCATTAACTCTGCATTAGCCTCTTTCATCGCCGCTATTAATTCAACGTATCCACTACACCTGTCGTTGCTACCCATGTCGCTCATTCAACTCCCCAATAACGTCAGCCAATTCGTGCGCCCTTTCTGGCGTCTGCTCTGCCCACTGTGAGTCTAACATTTCCATCTGTGCCAACATGTAGTTACCCGCTTCCAGCGCGGCCCACATTTTCTTGAATTTGTTTACGCCTGCGACACCCAGTTGAAAGGCCATTTCGGCTGTTACTTCTACCACTTCGTCAAGCACTTCTATCTCAGCATCAGAGTAAAAATTAGGGTCTAAGCACGCTGGGTGCTGTGTCTTCAATTCGCGCATAATCTGCAACAGGCGCTCGTTGACGATGCGCTCGGATTCTTCCTCACTGATCCACGTCAGCCCGTGCCCGAATGTCCAGTTGCCCAGATGATCCTGATAAGGTTTAGCTCTGAAGCCTTCATGCAGACAGACGCGCTCGACGAGATCACTCATTGGAACTTTGCGTCGGGTTTAAACGCGCTCGCGCCTGTTCCCGCTTGATAAATTCTTCAGTCTCTTTCTCTTCTTCGACCATATTCAGTTCAGCTTGAGCCTGCTCCTTACGGATATTATTATTATTTTCCGTCTGGAGTTCCTGCTGTCTTATCTGCGCTTCAAGTTGTATATGCTGCTGTTCGTACTGCCATTTCTGTTGCTCGAACTGTTGCGTGAGTTGTAGCTTTTGCATTTCAAACTGCTGTTTAGCTTGTTCCGTTTGAGCCTTGATTTCAGCGTCAGACGGCTTATCGTTTTCGCCCTGTTGCCCGGCGCTCTGAAGCGTCTTGATAGCCTGATCGAGAACTCCTTCAACCTCATTGCTGCCCTTGAACCCCGCAAGCCCCCACTTGAGCATTTCCAGAAGTACAGGCGTTGCAGTTGGTTCCAACTCAACAAGAGGCGCAGCCGACTGTAAGAACGTAGCCAGTGCCGTGATGTAACTCGTCCTTTCCTCTTTAAGCTGTGCATAGTCCACCATCGCTACTGATTCGGCTTTAACCTCAATGCGCCAGATCAAGTCGGCGCGATTCTTCATAATGTCGATAGCAGGCTGAATTAACTCCTGCTCTGCGGTCATCGCCATTGCGTTAGACTGCTTGACGATTGACTCAGGCTGGAAGTGTTTAGACACTATCTCAGCACGCAGACGGATCAAGTCAGTCGCGTACTGGGCAAACTCGTCCTGCATGGACTGTACGTTGATCGACGCGAACCGCGCCTCTAGCGCACGCTCTGTCGCGGACGCTGCACCACCTGCCTGCTTACCGCCACGCATGATGTCAGACATACCACTGATCTCGAACAGGAGCGCCTTAGCGTCGTCCCTGCGCCCGACCAATATCATCATAGTCTCAGCGACCTCTTTAATAGGCAGCCAATCAATCGCGCCCTGCAAGCCGCCCTTCTCGCCAAACATCGCCCAGTTGTCCACCGGGATCAGGTCATTCTCCACGCCCTCCAGCATGAGCGACTTAACGCCCTCGCTAGATTGGTCATAGACTCCAACGACCTTAATCGCCTCAGTAATCTTGGCTATACGTGTCTCAAGGTTTGTTATCTCAAGGTACAAATCTTCAGACATCTTGTAGTCTGACTTGGGCATGAACGCCGTAGTGGTTACGTTAGCAACCATCGGTTGTGGTATTGGGAAGAACCCCGTCAACTGTAGTGGGTCGTTCTGCTCGTCAAGAATCTTACTATACCCTTTGCAGAACCAATAAACCTTCTTGTCTTCTTTCGCCCATATCTCCCACACCTCACCACGCATCCAAGCGTCTTGCTTTGGATCATCAGAGTCGATGTCCTCCTCACCGTCGTCCAAGGCGGTCTTCTCTAAGGGAATATGCTTCGCTATGTCTTCGCCAAAGCGCTCGGTGAGCTGATCCTTTGTCATAAGCGTGCGGAAGGCTACCCATCGAACCTCTTGCCATGTCCTCGCTGGTGCCCATACAAAATCGCGCCAGTGGACATAATCTATTGGTGCTCTCTCGTCGGTGATCTGTTCTTCTGTACGGGCAGGCTCTAGCTCTAGGCCCGTCAACTGATCTGTTACGGATGCGATCTCGACTTCTTCTTTGTCGAACTCGTAGCGTACTCTGGAAATTCCAAGACCGGGTAAAAGGCGATCCTGTAGATTCTGTTTAAGTGCTTCTGAGTAGAGGTCATTAGGGGTGCCGATGTCGGCGTTGAGCATCCTCTCGAACAGGATTCCTGCGACTCTGGCTGAATCATCGTTAAAGTCCATGTTAGTACGGGAAAATTTTATCTCAGGCAGCTTACCGAACATCATTGCCTGCATCGTTCTGATATTGGCGTGAAACAGGTTAAGGTTAAACGTCTCCCCCGCTTTTGAGTTCAAATACGCCTGCACCACCTCCGCGCCCTGCTTCTGGTACTGACGACACGCTGTGAACGCCGCCTTAATCTCCGCGTCCCACCGCTTGTGCTGGCCTACGGTTGGTTCGCTGTCGTTCTCAAATTCATCTAGGGAGTCTATCGCCCCCTGTACACTGCTATTAGCCATTAAATTCTACGCCTCGCAATGGATAGCTTCTGTGGTTTTTCCCTATCCTCAAACAACTCGTTCAATGTGATTTTTGGCTTCTCAAACACTGGACGTGAGGGTTGTGACGTGATATTACCCCTTTTCTCCTGCGCGACCAAGGCTAAATATCTAAACGCATCTGCTCCGTCAGAGGCCCAATCGTGGAGGGGGGTGTCTCTAAAAGCTTTTGTAAGCTCGTTAAACTCTCGTCGATACGCTCTAAGTGCTTCAACACCTGCGTCGCCATTGGTTGTGTCAATGTGGCATGTTGGCAGTACAAGGCGAGCAGCGTCAATACCCTGTTGTACGGCCAGTTTAGGCACCACGCGGCATGGTAGACCCGCTTCGATAAGCTGTTCGACTGTGGATCGGCCTGTCTGGAGGGTTTTGGCGCGGGCGTCGTGTGGTAACCAAAGCGTTTCAATTTCATAGGGCTTTGCCTGCAACATGTCGATGTAATGCGATAAGGGAACGGACTGATTCTCATAATAGTCGATTATGGCTATGCCGTCAGGTCTTGATTGCCAGAACCAGAAGGCGCAGGAGTCGCTGTACCCGATATCGGCGGCGATCTGTACAGGTTGGGTGTGGTCAAAGAGGTTGAGCTTCCCGATTTGGCCCTCTTGCTCCATCGTTTGTATGATCGCAGCATAATACGTACCGAGTACCGCAGCGGTAAAGTCACACTCAAATTCCTGGTCATATTGCGCTTGCTCCATCAATCCTTGCAGTTGTTTAAGGTCATCAGGGGCCAGTATGCCTGATTCGCTCGCCTTGAGCGTCATACTGAACCACTCCGGGTCGCTTACCGCTGTTTGGTGAATATGATAAAAATGGTTCTTACCTTTTGGCGTACCAATGAACGCAGCCCAACCGCGCCTGTCCGCAAGCGTTGGTAAAATAACTTCGGCCCATAAAGAAGGACGACAATCACCATACTCGTCAAGAATAACGCCGTCCAGATATATCCCCCGGAGAGCATCAGGATTATCAGCGCCGTAAAGAGTAATCCAAGCACCGTTAGGAAGTACCACGCGAAGATCAGATTCTCTGACTTCAACGGCAATGCCTTCTGTAGCGTCTTTGAGGTATGTCCAAGCCACGTCTTTAGCCTGTTTATAAAATGGTGCAATATACGCATATCTGGCGTTCTCCTTTGGTGTGTATAGGGCGCGAATGACGGCCTCGTTGACGCACGCGAAGGTCTTACCAGCGCGGCGGTGACAAACTAGGGATGACCAGCGTTTATCCCTCTGGTGTAAGGGCAGAAAGTGGTCGCGGGGGGTGTATTTGAGCTTAAATTCAGCCATTTAAACGTCAAGCACTCCCTTCGGTAGCTGGTTGTTATTAATTGTGATATTCACCTTGGTATCGACCTTATCCCGCCCTACACCGTCCATGCTGTTCATCTCATGCACCGCGCGGATCGTTATGCCTGGGTCCGTGTCCTGGTTATCCTGGGCGATCTCGTTCAATAGGCGTTTGCGGTGCTCGATTGAGGGGCCGTCGAGGTGCAGGTTGTAAAAACGGAGGAGTTCAAGCAGATGTCGGGTGTCCTCACGCTGTAGAACCTTACCAATGCCCTGCGCGGTGTAGTCCATACGCTCGGCGATCTCGACGTTTGTAGCGCCAGTGAGGTGCATTTTAGCTATCTCGACATGCTTGGGCTTGCACATCGCCGTCTGATGCACCACAGCCCTCTGGATGGACTGCTGGCGCTTGAAGAAGGGTTGGTTGACAGGATGGTACTTGTCAAGCAACAGGTCGGGGTCGATGTACTCGAATGCGGTCATTGTGTTCATACGGGTATTTTACGCCATAGCGTGTCTACGGTGCAAAGTATTACATACGCTCATCCACTTTACCAGAAAAATTGAAATAGGTACGCTCATTGCCTTTTGGAAAAAATATACACGGGGGTGCGGCAAAAGCTATCACTTTATAATCTAAATAACCTCGGGGGGTAGTCGCCCCTCAATCAAGCTGTTAGTTATCAGATAAAAATCTATAGGCGCTGCCAATGCACCACCGGATAGAATTCTATCGGCCAGGCGCTGCCAATGTAGGCCGATAGAATTCTATCCGGTGGTGATTGGTGGCAGCTTGGAGCTAGGTGGGATTAAGCTGTTAAATCACCCCCAAATCCCTCAATTCCCAGCTATTCCCATACCCACGCTCTAAAATGTAGGTGGGAAGCTGGGAATTCCACGCCAGCGCTGGGCTGTGGCCAATCTATTCCCAGACTACCCACGTTTTCCGAACTATATAATATACATAAGAATGAGCGTATGTGGTATTTTTCACTTCAAGAGAAAAGTAAAGTTGGGTCAGTTGGGTATAGATTGTCTCCAGCCCGCGTCCCCGCTGGCATTTCCAGGCTTCCCACCTACCTTTCAAATTCCCACCCATTCTGGGTCATTTTCGCCGATATTACTTGACTAACACGCCTAACAGGAATAAGATTACGGTACATTCATAAAAAAGGTGGGTATAGAAAATGTTAAATCGAATAATCGACGCAGCGGCTAAAGTGCACATCAAAACAGTGTGGCTAGACACCATCTACTCATTTTTCTGGTGCGAGTTGTGGTTTTTCCAAAACTACATGCGCAGCATCGTTTCTGATAAGTGGCACAACAGTTATCACTAGCCACTAGCCTACAATTCACCCCCTAATATAGCCCAGTGAGATTCTGGGCTTTGTGGTGTAAGTACCCGATAAACGAACTAAAGGATCGAATATGAGTAAGCAGGTAACATTCAACAAGAGCGGCACTGGTGAATATGTCAAGAGTATTGAGCAGGTACAGATTGCAGACTTATGGCATGTCGGACATCATCTTATAGAAAATGGTAATGACAAGGCGGGCAAGGCTGTTCTTGATGTCTGGCATATTGCCCATGATCTCAAAAAGCATATAGAGCTAAATGGCTAATCACTAGCCTACAATTCACCCCCTAATATAGCCCAGTGAGATTCTGGGCTTTTGGGTGTAAGTCAATTAACTGAATAGGTATAAAGAGTATGTATAAGTGGGAAATTAAGGAACGCGACACAATGCGACTGTTCTATATATTTATTGTGTTTCATATTGCAGTCTCCACCATCACAGTATTAGGGCACGGTTTGTCTTTCATTACAGTATTTTGCGCACCGGCCATATTTGCATTTTGGCTGACATTCAATCCGGTGATTGCTTTTGCACTGTTCGGACTAATCGCGCTTTACCACATAGATACAGAGGAGTAAGTAATGAGTACAACATTAATACCGGCATATGGCCGGGACTATAAATCAGCAAAAGCAGTCAAAGCTGATTGGAATGATGAAAGGGATTTTATCATTGCCGATATGTTCAACCCATATGATGGTAAACCTATCAATAAAAACGACGCTGATCGAGCGGGCATTAAAGTATCAATACGTTACAACAAACTCACTAAACAGGTACAAATATGACACCCTCACAATATGCCCGCGTAGAATCACACACCCACGGCACCCGCGACACACCCGCGCGATTTATCCGGGCGTGTCATAAGTTATTATCTAAACACGGGCGCAAAAGAGAACAACGTGACGCCCGTCATATATGGATACGATCATGTCTTGATATACGCGCCCGAGAATTAGAGTTTATGGATAAATATAGATTCTAATCTCAGCCTACAATTCAACCAGGAAACCCGGCACTAGTCGGGTTTTTTGGTGAGAGACTATCTCACGATCTGGCTAGCCAGACCCACTAACCTGGAGAACTACATGTACTATCATATGACAATCAAGTCATCGAATGACAAAACAGGCGCTATACCCGTCACATCAACAAGCGCCGAATCATGTCCTGATGCCTGCCCGTTAAAAGGTGCCGGGTGTTATGGTGATAACTTCCCCCTGTCACTACATTGGCAAAAAGTAACTAATAATGAACGCGGGTTATCTTTTGATGCCTTTTGTGATGTCATCACATCATTACCTGACGATACATTCTGGCGGCATAACCAAGTTGGCGATTTGCCTGGGAAAGGGAATCGTATCAATACTGCTCAGCTATCCCAACTAGTCAAAGCAAACCAGGGTAAACGTGGTTTCACTTATACACATAAACCCCCAACCAAAACCAATCTAAAAGCAATTCGCCAAGCAAACCAGGATGGTTTCACTATCAACCTATCGGCGAACAGTATCGACCATGCCGATACACTAATGGAATATGCCCTACCTGTAGTGACCATCGTAGACTCAGCATATGCCCGCAAGTCTAAGGGTAAGGTATGGTTAGAGACTCGCGCCGAATGGAAAACCAGAATAGCGCCATTAGACTTTGGGACTAAAAATAAAATCGTATTGTGCCCAGCAACTAATCAGGATACTGATTGTGCTCACTGCGGTTTATGCCAGCATTTCAGGCGCGACTATATGGTGGCTTTTCCTGGTCACGGTGGCGGCACTAAAAAAGTAAACTTAATAGCAAAAGGATAAAAAACTGAGGTGATAAAATGAGAGTTGAAATATCAACAACACTTAGCAAAGTTCCCGATGGGGCCTTTGCTGTGCAACAAGCGGGTGAATCAAAGATTGAGGCCATTGCCAGATCATTAGAGCGTCGATATGGCGGTATGGCGCGGATCAGGCATGATTCATGGCTCCAAAATAGCAGCGGCAAGGTTGAAAGCAATACTTACCAGGTAACGATGACTCGACAGTTACAGGGCTGGTGGAATCGTGGCACTCATGGTGTGGTTGCTGAGGGTTGGCTATATGTTCGCGCATAAAAAAGGCCAGCACCTTGGGATGAGTTACAGCGTGGCGCGAGAATAACTAACTGAGGTGAGATTATGAGCGAATGGGGCGACTTATGAACCGCTATCTATATCAGGGACGGCTATATACCTTACAAGCGCTTATTTATCACCACTATGGTGCCCTAGCCTAGTCATTAGCGCGTCATGATGTGATGCCTTGTCGTTCTCACGGGCGACTATAGACTCGTCTATCGTATCCCGGACGCATAGTACAGTTACCAGGCATTCATCCGCCTGGTTGCGTCGCCATATCCTGGCTATGGTCTGACGTGTCAGGTCACGCGACCAGATAGGCGATAGGATAGTCATCCGACTACAACACGTCAGGTCAAGGCCATGCCCGGCGGATCTAGGATGTAGGAATAGTTGGTCTATCAATCCAGCCCTGAAGCGTTCCAGGGAGTCATCCGCCCGGTTGTATAGTACGCCGCCAGGGTATCGAGTCATCAGGCGATTGAGTTCCTCCTGGTACTGGTAAACGTAGATAGTAGGCTCCGGGGAGTCATCGAGGTATGTAGTCTTGCAGTCATGGATATGTATAGTGTCGCCCGAGTCATCATAGATGAACCCAGAGGCGATTTGTTGCAGCTTGCCGACCAAGATAGCCGCGTTATCTGCTGTGACATCCTGGTTGACGCTATCACGCTCGAACTGATTGTAATAATCACGCGAAACTTGATCCAGATCAATTTCTACATATTCAACTTCAATAGGGGGTAGTTCATCAGCATAATCAGGCAGTACCACTACCAAGTCATCCACCTTATCGAGTATGCGTGTCGCGCCATCGTCCTGTATAGTCCAGTTATAGCCGTTGTAGTCCGCAGTAAAATACTTCTCCAGCCAATTGCCCTTGTTCCTGCCGAACCGGCAGCCACCGTCAAGCGCCATAACCTGATAAAAGATCTGCTCGAAAGACTCGCTAACGGGTGTGCCTGTCATCCCGACCCTGACCTTAAAATCCCTGATATGCTTCCGCATCCGTTTGAATCCAGCACCGCCACCTTTTATCTTGGTGATCTCATCCAGCACCAGCATATCAAAGCGCATCAAGCAGCTATCAAAGAACCAGGCCATGACATCGTAAGACATCACCACAACCTGGATAGAGTCATCAGCCACAACAGCCATACGCTGCTTAGGAGTACCCACAGCCAGCCCTACGGTCATCCCGGCAGTGTGAGGCCACTCTTTATACTCCCGCCCCCATACACCGCTCACGACGGCAGGAGGGGCGAACACAAGCACCCTGGACACAACGGAGTCATCGAGAAGTTCCTGCATGGCGGTCAGGGCCACTATGGTCTTGCCAGAACCCATCTGGCCTACCAGGAGGGCTTCTCCTGTCTCGTAGATATGGGTGACGGCGTCCTCCTGCGATTGGTTTAGAGTCTTATCCATGCGTTCAGCACACCTCTAAAGTAACTAAAGTCATCCACTACATATACAGTCATCCCGACTGCTTCCAGCCTTTGGTGATCCTTGGCCTGAATAGGACTAACCTTGCCCTTGCCGTTTGGATTCTTGAACTCCACATAGAGCGTCTTACCCTTGAAGTGGAAGATGCAATCGGGGAATCCGTTATGCGCGGGAGTCTCCACCTTTCTCGCGAAACAGCCTTGGTCGCGGGCGTAGGCGAGGCATTTCTTTTGCAGGTCGCGTTCATTCATATTTACACCATGTGGGTTGTGAAACTAATACTATTATGATACGCTCACTTTATCAACTGGCGCCGAAAAAATAATTTGCCCCTGATTTCTAAAGGGCTACACGCAACGAACCCCCTGTTTTCTCACCGATTGACCCTGTGTTTATAGGTGTCAAGCATTTTTCGCCCCCCTGCCAACAAAGGGCTGTAGCCCTGAAACCCAGTGAATATGGGCGTTCCAGCGATTTGAGCAAAGTCCATTTGGTATAATATCACCTCCACTAACGAAGAGGCTGATATGAAAATCACAAAGAACACATCCATTTATAACAAAGATTTCCCATTCATAGCGAGGATGCGACCACTACACCCCTCACCTATGTTGAATGCGGGGGAGGCATCCAAATTTATCAAAGCCAGCCAAGCCTTGATTGATGGACTGGATGACGAAGTAACACTGGAACGGGCATTTAAGACTGCCGCCGATAGGAAAAGTTGGTGCAACATACACTCCAATTCATTGCCACAAGGTTGCGAATGGGGAATGTCAAAGTTTGGGGGTTATGTCTAATGACGCATTCTAAGCGCTACCGCGGAGAAGCCTCGTGAAGGCCCCCAAGGCGAAGTTAGTGAGGGGGGAAAGGAATCCCTTCTCCTACTTAATCGGCTGGTACAAGCCCCAGGTGAAGGGTAGACACCTTGAAGCTATCGAGCTGGCCCAGAGGTGGCTGGCTAAAAAAGAAGCTGAAGAAGCTGAAGAAGCCAAAAAAATAATTACCCCCTGATGTTTGCTGGGCTTGCCTTAACCGGCATTCTAAAGCCAAGTCCACCAGCCTTTACCCCTGTCTCACCTTGCTTGTAGACAGTGATCTTGCCACCACGAGCTAGGTATTCCTCAGTGTCCTTGGCGACCTTTTCCCTCGCTTCACGCTTGGCTTTCGGTATTGCAGTCATATTATTTGCACCATGTGGGTTGTAAACCTAATTCTATTATGATACGCTCACTTTATCAACTGGAGAATCGAATGAGTATCATCACAACGAACATCACCGTCGGCAGGTTCAACTGGCGCGTCAGCTACGAGGGTGTAGCGGGTGGGTCTATGATCTGCACGGCGTGGCTACCTGATCCGTCTGATCGAGAGACAGGTGCGCCATCATTCACCGCTCCGAATCTGGAGCTGTTACTCAAAGAATTAAACGCTTTCAACTTAGGAGTAAGATATGTCACTCAAAATTCAGGTTAAGGCCAAGCGCAAACCCGATAGGACTAAAAGCACTGCGAACATCAGTGTGAGCTGGTCAACCTACGACGCCCTGGATAAGCTCGCGGCTAAGTCTAACGCGAGCCTGTCTGCGGTCATCCAAGGGCTGGTCGAGCATTACGAGGAGAACAAATGAAACTTAAATTGGAGAACCGTAATGAGTAGAGGTTTTTTTATGTGTGAGACGTGTTATGTCGATTACGCCGCAGAGACTGACATGCTGCGGTGTACTATCGAGCATCTCAAGATGGCTATATCGAGCTGGACGCATCGAGAGCAAAAGAGGGACGCACAAGATTACTACTTTAGCGACCGATTAGAAGATGCCGAAGAAGAGGTCGCAGAGTTAAAGGCGCGTATCAAAAAGAACCCTTTGATTGAGTGGTTTAGTGTTGACGGGCACTGGCCTCCTATCGGGGAGCGGGTGTTTGTGTACGTCGAGGAGAGCGAAACCCATGAAGGCTCCGATGTGTGCATAGGTATCGAGGACGAACATATAATGTGGAAAGACTTTAACGACGAAGACGAGATAACCCATTGGATGCCTATACCGACCGAGCGTGGCTTTATATAATTTTTAACAGTAGGAGTAATTAATGAAACACTATAGAAATGGCGGCAGTACAGCCGCTAGACAACTGGCATGTCCTGGTTGGCGGAAGCTGGCCGATGCAATGCCTGAAAGTCCAACCAGTTCATTCGCAGAAGAGGGTACTATCCTGCACTTCTGTATGGAGAACATCCTAGAAGATGGTTGGGAGATCGACGAGTTGGACGTGATCACCACTGCCGGTATCTCTCTCAAGCTCGACGATGACCATCGAGAGAAGCTAACGATGGCACTGGAGGCGTGGGACGAGTTCTGCAAAGAGCATAAGATCGTTGACTATAAGTGCGAGATCACTTATGAGTTGGACGAGGACACAGGCGGCACATGTGACATCATCGCTTGGTCTAACGACACGGTGTGGGTAGTCGATTGGAAATTCGGCCAAGGCATTAAAGTGTCCGCCCCCGGTTCAGCGCAGGGGATGTTCTACCTGATGTGCGCTATGTTTGAAGAGCCTGAGTTGTTCGAGGGTAAATATCTAGGTGTGGCTATCATACAACCTATCCCGTCCCGTGATGTGGAGACTCTCGACATATGGGAGCTAGATGACAATGAACTTGACAACTTCAAGCGTAAGTATCTGCAAGCCAACGGTGACAACCTGGCAGCAGGAAAGCACTGTCAATTCTGCCCAGCGGCTCCGACCTGCCCCCAGAAGACCGGGCAAGCACAGGCGGCACTCATCGCTGACCCGGAGGCACTGGCTACTCTTGCGGGGAACCTCACCGCTGCCTTGGAGTTGAAGGATTGGATCAAACAGGTCGAGACATTCTGCCATGAGCAACTGGAAGCAGGAGCGCAGGTTCAGGGCTACAAGCTAGTCCAGAAACGCGCCACACGTAAATGGTCAGACGCGGAGGCAGTGGAATTGGCGCTGCGGAAGTCGCGTAAGATCAAGCTGGCAGAGTTCACGAAGTCAACACTCTTAACGCCTCCGCAGCTTGAGAAGGTGTTTAAGAAGAAAGACCTTGATATGAGCGTAGTAAGCGATTATATTGAGAAAGTCTCAAGTGGGACAACGGTTGCAACAGCCGACGATCCACGCGAGGAAATCACGCTCAACGCCAACGTCCTGAGAGGGGCGATTGACCGATTGAGTTAAACAGCAAAAAGCGAAAAGGAAAAAGTAAATGAGCAATTTACCAGCGTTAAGTATTACCGAAATGAGCGCCGCACTTACCAAAGCGGAAAATCGTATCAAAGCATCTGGCGGCAGCGCCGGGAACAACAAGCCCTTCATCAAGCTGACAAAAGGTGAGGAATGGATTTACGGCGCGGAAGAAATTGACGTGCAGGAAGGTTCACACTGGGCTGTCAACCCTCGATCTTTGATGGATGGTTTTGTAGCCTGGGGTGCAGGTAAGGTCGAGGGGGAGCGTATGCAGTCTGTGTTTCTTCCCGAGGCTATACAAGCATCTGACCTGCCTGATGTCGGGTTCGCCTGGAAACCACAATACTCTTTCGAGTTAGCGTGTGTTAAGGGCGACGACAAGGGTCAGGAGGTGCTGTACAAGAACACCAGTAAAGGAGCAGAAAAAATGTTCCTGAAGCTGATGGCTGAGATACACACCCAGATCGACCAGGACGGATTGAACGTGGTGCCTATCCTTGAGCTGTTCTCAAGCTCATATAAGCACTCGGAGTTCGGTAAGGTTGTAGAGCCTGAGTATACGATCCATAAGTGGGCACCGATGGACGCGGAGGAAGTCCCCGACGAGCCAGAAGTGGAGCCAGAGGAGGACGACGAGGTTGAAGAAGCCGAGGTCGTAAAGCCGAAGACTCGCAAGCGCCGCAGGGCTGTAGCGCAGTAATACACGGGGGCCGCAAGGCCCCTTCTTACCTCTGGAGAACCAAATGAAATTTCTAATCATAGATTTCGAGACACGCTCCCGTGTCGATCTTAAACGCGCAGGTACTGACAGATACTGCGCTGACCCTAGCACCGAGATACTGTGCATGGTGGCTACAGAGGCTGGGAATTTTTCAAGCCCCCGTACTTGGGTGTGTAACCTGCTAAAACCAACCGACGACGACTTAGACGTGCTAGGCGACTTTCGGGACGCGGCACAGTATCACGCGATTGCGGGGTATCTGTTCGCCGCGCATAACGCTCGATTCGACCAACAGATATGGGAATATGTGGCGGTCAACGATTGGGGTTTTTCCGAGGTGCCCGCTGATAGTTGGTACTGCACGTCAGCACAGATGCGGGTCAACGCCCTGCCAGCGAACCTGGACGATGCTACACGCGCCCTCAACGCGGAGCATAGGAAGGATCACGCCGGGCAGTCACTGATACGCAAGCTGTCCATGCCGAATGAGATGGGTCAATTCAACGAAGACCCAGCCTTGCTCGTACAGATGGCAGCATACTGCGCGGCTGACGTAGCAGCGACTAAAGACCTGCTCAACAATACCCGTCTGATGACCCCGACAGAACACGCGGATTGGCTGGCTAACGAGCGCATAAACGACAGGGGTATCCGTATCGACAGGTCGTTTGCAGAGGCAGCAACACGTCAGGCAGCGACAGAGACAGCCGCTATCGGTGCGGAGTTGTCCAGCCTGACCGGAGGCGTGGTCACTAAGCACACCCAGAACCAGCGGATTAAGAAATGGTTACTCGCCCGTAACCCACCTGACATGATGGTGAAGCTAATGACCGTGTTCAAAGATGGGCAGCAAAAGCAGTCACTCGCCTCTGACATCAGGACGCAGATTCTCAACAGGGCTGACGCTAACGAAATTGACTTAGCGCCCGAGCTATATAATGTCATCGCGGCACTGGACGAGGGTAACAAGTCCAGCGTGGCGAAGTACCAAAGGATGCTGGACCGGGCAGAGGTCGATGACCGGGTGCGCGGCTCGTTCATGTACGCAGGAGCCTCGACCATACGCTACACATCCAGGGGGCTACAGTTGCATAACTTCAAGCGCGACTGTCTGCCTGTGGCCGAGATGGACACACTCCGCCCGATGCTGATCAACGGTGCCGCCCTGTCACAAAGCGCAGTGCTGGAGACACTCGCCAAGGCACTACGCCCTACTCTGATCCCCGACGATGGTAACGTGTTCGTTGTGGCAGATTGGAAAAGTATAGAGAACCGCGCCTTACCTTGGTTGTCAGACTCTGAAGGAGGCGAGAAGAAACTCGACATGTTCAGAGAGATCGACGCCGACCCAACGCTGCATGATATGTATGCCAGGGCTGCGAAGGATGCAGGGACTGATGACCGCCAGGTGGGTAAGGTCATAGAGCTATCACTCGGGTTCGGCGGTGCCAACGGTGCGTTCAGCAGTATGGCGAAAAACTACGGCGTGTATCTACCTGACCATCAGGTGTCGCGGATCGTCAAGGCGTGGCGCCTGAGCAACAAATGGGCCGAGACATTCTGGAACGAACTGGAGAAGGCGGCGAAGAATGCCATGCGCTCACCAGGCAGTGTGCATGAAGCAGGGCGGGTCAGCTACCTGTTCAATGGCGACTCCCTGCTCTGTGAGCTACCCTGTGGGCAGCTTTTGACCTATCCGAAGGCGCGACTACAGCAAGGTGAGTTAACCGCTCTGAAGGCAAACTGGAAGCCCTCACCGGACGACGATGAATGGCCTCGATACTCATTATGGCGCGGACTACTGGCTGAGAACGTCACACAGGCGACATGTGCAAGTTTATTGCGCCAAGTCATTCGTCAGATTGATAGCGTGGTGCTACACTGTCACGACGAAATCGCACTTGAAGTATCTGCTGTTGAGGCAGAGGATTGGTGCGCTCTACTCAACAAAACGATGGAGACAGCACCAGCATGGGCTACAGGACTACCACTCAGCGCACCAGTACAGATAATGACCCGATACGGAAAATAAAAAAGCCCCTGATTAGAGGGGCTTTTTTATCGAACACCACTATCAGTTTGGAGAACCACAATGGATGAAGAAGATACTACAGAAGAAACTGACGTAAAACAACCTAAAGACACCCCACCTGAACCCCGTATAAAGACCGACGACACCCTGCATATCGTTGGCGAGACACCCTTTGAATATGACGTTCCCGCTGTAGAAGAATTCATCGAACTGGTGTTTGGTGAGGACGTACCGGCTGACGGGCACCGCCTGATCTACGCCGCCAGGACTAACATCCCAAAACTCCCCACCACGGTCAAGGGTATGAAAAAAGCCCTCCGCTCAAGCAGGGCAAAGGCGATGTACTTCAACACGGCGTCCTGTGGTTTCGACGATGAGGGCGTCCTGCGGCACAAGAAGTCGCTATTCAAGGCACTGCACGTCCTGGTGCTGGATGACATCGGTACCAAGATACCCGTCGCAGACGTACCTGATGACATGCCTCCGACGTATATCATCGAGAGCAGTAAGGGTAACTACCAGTATGGCTACGTCTTGGCTGACCCTATCACTGATATTGACCACGCCACTGCGCTCTGCCAGGCAGCGTCACTCGCTGGGCTGACTGATGGTGGCGGTGTGATGGCTACTAAAATAGTAAGGCTGCCCGCGGGGGTCAACGGTAAGGCGGGCGCCAAGCAGTCGTTCCCTGTCAAGCTCGTCCATGCTGACGGTGAGCTGTGGGAGCCAGATAAGCTCATCGAGCGTATGCGCTGTTCAATAGACGGCACACCTATTACATGGTCAGGTATTCTCAGCGGTGAGTCACCGATGGCGAAGAAATACCACACCCGGTCATCCGTCCACGCGCAGACCGCCGCAGGCGTCATCGACCCCCTGCTGGAGTGGTTTTATGAGGAGGACATGGTGCTGGGTGACGGGGGCGGCGATTGGGTGGACATTGAGTGCCCTTGGTCGGCAAGTCACTCCACGGGTAATAACACCGCAGGGTACGCGCCGATAGGGCGTGGTGACATGGCTAACGTCAGGGGGTTTAAGTGCTTCCATGAGCATTGTAAGGGGCGAAACATCGTTGACCTGATCCACTGGACCCTATCGAACTCTGATTTCCTGCACCTTGGCGTGGAGGTAGGCAACCTGAACGCCAACGATTACGCCTTCGATCCTGCACAGGACATGGTGTGGAACATACCCGATGGCAGGGCGTGGAAACTCAGTGGCTTCCGCAATATGCACAACCAGCCGCTATGGGTCTATTCAAGAGGTAAGGATAAGCCCGACAAGATCACCGCCGCTAACGCTTGGCTACTGTCACCGCACCGCACCGTTGTAGCGGGGGCGTATCACTCACCCGGCTCGCCGCCGTTGTTCGAGAAGGACGGTAAGCTGTGGGTGAACCCCTACAGACCACCTAACTGGTCGAGCGGTAAGCCTAATATGAAGCATGTACAGCCGTTTCTGGACTTTTTGAAGTATCTGGTACCTGATGACGACGAGCGGGCTTATTTCATCCAGTGGCTATCAGCAAAGGCTCAGAATCCCCGGTTCAGAGGCACGGGTGTCATCATGCAGACACAGACATTCGGCACGGGGCGCGGCACGCTCGCCAGGATGGTTGACCAGATATGGAAGGGCACGACTATAGGTATTGAGTTCGATACCCTGGTGCGTTCTGAGGGCTTTAACGGGTGGGAGTCATCCGCGATAGTCATCGTCGGCGAGGCTAAGGAGAGTAACGCCCTACGGGACACTAAGGGGGCTTACAAGGCGTATGAGACACTCAAGCAACGGGTCGATACCTCTGTTGTGAAGGGCATGATCAACGAAAAATTCCAACCGGAGAAGTATGTGGACATCTGCTCATCGTTTCTGATGTTCACCAACCACCTGAACGCCGTGGCTGTGCCCAGTGAGGACAGGCGGCTGACAGTGCTGACCAACCCCCTGAAAGCGGGCACAGCGTCGTTTTTTATTGGCATATACAACTGGATGGAAGCAGGGCTATTCCCGAAAGTGCTGGCTGAACACGACCAGTGGGCGTGGCATGTGTGGCACTGGCTTCGAGAACAGCCTGTAGACCTCGCTATGCTGTCCCGCCCGTGGCGTACTGACGCCAAGGAGGTGATGACGCAAGTTTCTCAGTCGCCCATATCGAAAGCCTGCAGGGCACTGGGAGCGTATATGGACACCAACGTACTAGCTGCCATACCGACCTCACTCGCCACAAAAGCGGTCACACAGGCGCTGATGATCTATGACCAGGACATGCGTATACGCCCACAGGCCGTGACAGCCTCACTGAACGAGGTCACAGCGGCGCTGCGTATTAAACTCACGCCCCCCAACGGGGTGCCGCAGCGCCTGCGAATAAGGACACAGGTCATCGATGAGGACGAGATAGACATCCCTAACTGGAGCGTAGCGCGTAACGCCCCCGCGTCGATGTTCAATCCCACGACAAAGCAACGTCTGAGCGGGGACATGGCTAAATTTGATCTACAGGCGCTTGTGGACGTCATCGTGGACGGTATGCAATGAACGGCGTTGAAGAGGCACCCAGCATCACGTTCAAGCTGAAGTTCCCTGAGGACGTGCTACGCCACGCCATGTACTTCACCATCGTAGGGGGTGAGGAGCCTACGGCCTTGTTTATCAACTGCAAGGAGATGGACGCCTTTCAGTGGATCACAGCCCTGATGACGTCCTATTCACGCCAGCTTCACCGGGGCGTGTCAATAGGAGAGATAGCGCAGGACATGTGTGAGACATTCGCCCCCAACGGGCGGTATATCATACCGGATGGTTCAGGGCGGGGAGCGTCCAGCGTGGTGCATCACCTGGGTATTGTACTTCAGGACTATATTGGGGATAATACGCTCATCGAGAAGTAGGAAAAATTCCCGTGAGCAATGTAAAAGCCGCAAAGAAATATTCAGACAAGCAAAAAGAGAAGGACTTTATCAGGATGACCATCTGGGTGCCTGACTCTGACCGTAAACTAGCCCTCGACTTCGCCCGTGAGCGTCGTCGAAAGTATGCCCAGACTAAGCGTTAAAACTGGGGTTCCGGCCACGTATCTAGTATTTTCCACTCTAAAGCCGATTTCTCCACGGAGCTAAGGTCGCTGCTGCGGTAGCCGTCTACAAGCGCGTTGTAAATCATCGCCTGATGCTCTATAGGTAGCGCCAACCACGTCTCCTTACGGTCGGGCTGCATCTGGAACTGCCACCATTCATGGATGTCATACACACCATCGCTATTGATGTCGCGTGTCGTGTCGAAGTTCTTGAATGTGGTTCCTGTGACCGGGTTGGTGAACTCGTCTGTGGTCGTGCCTCCGTCACCCGTGGTCGGGGTCGTGGTCGTGCCTCCGCCATCCGTGGTCGTCCGTGGGTCGCCTACCCAATCATCGGCCTGCCAGTGCTGACGGTTGGACTCGTTCTGCCCATAGTCTATCCAGTGATCGTAGGCGGTGTATCCTGTCTCCGCCCAGTTATCCCGCCGCGCTAAGTCCGCTACGTCAGGGTTGTTTTCTAGATAGGCGTCCGCGTCGAAGGTGTGTTTGGCTTTGTCATAGTTGGGGTTGAGTATTTCTATAGGCCCGGTGGGGCCTTCTGTATAGATGAACTCCTGATCGGGTGTGCCTCCATTCGCGGCTACCCATGCCGCGTAGCCAGCCATCTGCTCTGCGGTCATACCTGTATGTGGATCAACGGCGTTCGGGTCAGCGGCGGGGTCAGCGGCGGGGTCAGCGGCGGGCGCTTCCACAGAGTCAGGCCACGCACTGTTAATCGCATCAGCTAAGAGTACCTTAGTTGGGTGGTTGATATTATTGTTATCCAACCCTTTGATTAGCGCGTCTTTAATCATCGCCTGATGCTCTATAGGTAGCGCCAACCACTCAGTAGACGCACCGTCGCGTAACTGGTAGTCAGCCCACTCCTGTGCGTCCACACGGTTGTTCTGGTTGGCATCCCAGTTCACATCCCACGCAATAAGCTGGTCGATGTTGTCATAGTCTTTCCCAGTGATGGGATTGGTGTACTGTATTGGGTTTATCTCATCCAGTGGTATGTAGGGTGTCGGCTCTCTGTCATCTCCGTAATTGCCCATAGCATGCTGTGTCATTGGCTTGAAGTAACCATTCTGTCCGTCCACTCCGTCGCCGGGTATCTGGTAGGCGTCGGCGCGTTCAGACAGCGGCGGCATAGGATATTCGAGTATGTCACCACCTGTGTTGGTGTTCTCAGGTGCGAAGTTAGGGAACAGCGACGTGACTGAGTTTTGCAAGCCGAGACGTGACGTGTCGTTTATACGCTCGTCGTTAGCCCCTTGGTATAGCGCATCGGCAAGCGCGTCCTGCTGCTCTTGCGGTAGATCACCCCAGCCGCTTGTGTCGCGTTGCAGTTGGTAGTCCGCCCACTCCTGCGCGTCAAGTATGTCATCGTCACGCCACTCAGGGTTCCAGTTATCAAACTCCGTAAGCTGGTCAGCCTTGTAGGGCTGGTCAGTTACTGGGTTGTAGACAGGGTTCAGGTAGGCGTCTGCCTGACTGAGCAGGGCCTGATCATCTTCAAATCCACCGCCGCCAACTGCGTTCTGCACCTCGCTGCGGTTGTTCATGTTGATGTTCTGTTCAAGCCACTCATTCGGGTCGATACGGTTGTTCTGGTTTGACGTGTAGTTACCCGCGTCCACAAACGCATTGACGTCAGCTTGATTGAAGGCATAGTCAGACCCCGGACGAGTGCCATAGTCTTGCGGAGGCAGCGGTTGCACAGGAAGCGGGGTCTGTACAGGCGGCGGGGTGTAGTCGTCCACAGGGAGCATTGAACCCGCAAACATGCCTGTCCCCGCAGGGGCATAAGTACCCGGAGGCATTTGCTGTTTCGCCTCTCGTGCCGGTTGCTGTGCTAGAGGTAGCCCTGTAGCCGGGTCTACCGCGCCTGTGGGTTGGATGACAGTCATATTAGCTTGCCTTTATTGTTTCGATCATCTCGAACACTTCCGGGGCGTTTACACGGAACTTGGCAGACGTGAGCCTGTCCATGACCAGTTTAAACTCCGCGTCCTCCAGTTCAAGGCTACCATCACCGATCTCAGGCTGTTTATACGCCTTGAACTTGTTGTACACGGGCATCACCTCCAGCATTTCTTCGTAGTCGGTACTCTGCTCTGGGTTCTTGGGTGTCACCAGTAGCCGTTTGATCTCCTCTACCCAACTGAAAGCGATCATCTCGCTGGCGGGGTCAAGGTGGTTGATGGGCATCTCTGTCTTTCTTAAAGTTATTGTCTTCATAGCTACTCCACGTTTAGGTGCTCTGCCCTAGAATTATTACTTTATCCCACATAACAATACCTCACAATACGTTCCATCCAAGGAGCCGGATTGTCTTCATCTCCAAACACGTTGAAACTATGTCCGTGACCGTTCACCACATGCAGCTCTCCGCCATGTTTTTGATGCATCTTGGATGACTGTGCCAGCTGCACGTGTTCATCTTCTGCCCCGTGGAACAACAAAAAGGATTCTGGAAATGATCTGTAAATGAGGGAGCCACCTTGCAGTTTGTCAAAGTGATTACCTGTGTAAATGTCAATTCTTTCTTTCACAATGGAGCTAAAATCATTGGCCAGCAAATCATATACTCCGTAGAAACCTATAAAACCCTCAAATTCTATAGGCCAGAATTGGTACGCCAACGCTGCTATGTTTGCCCCAGCCGATGACCCCAGAAGAATTACTCTTCTTGCTTTCGTTTTTCTCCGAAGTAACTGACTGGCATGAAGCACATTCGCAAAAGGTCTGCCGCTTGCAGGATTGTCTACAGCGATTGGCGCTGTTGGTGTCTCGTCGGTGGCAAGCGTATAGTTTATTGATGCAACACTCATTCCATACCGTTCTGATATGTACTTTACACACTCTCCGCTGTCAAAATTCCCTGCCCGTTTATCACCTTGCGTCCATCCACCTCCGTGAACAAGAACAAGCAATATGTCTGAGCTGCCATATCGTGTAGACAAATCATATGTGTGCCAAGGATCTGGGCCGTAGCTTTCGTTTGCGTAATAAGTCATTATTCTGCGTTTAGGTGATCTGTCCTACTCCCTGCCGGGATTATACAAACCTATCCGGCAATTCAGGTGAATCATATACCCCGATCTTCCATGTCTCCGTAATGACTTGCTTCTCCAGCACCAAATCCGTATCGGCCAGTTCATCTTTCTTATGCTCAATATACACATGAGCAATGAACGCAGGAGCCATGACGGACTCATCTGGCATGGTCATGGTGTCATACTCTGTCAGCGTTGCCCTTGCCGTGATCGACTTGCCATCGGCAGTCTTACGCGCCTCTGATAACACATCAGGCATCTTGTCCTGTATTAGCTGTTTGACCTCTGTCTTGGTAGCAACTGGCCCCACTTGAAATGTATCTGCTCGTTCTCTCATAATTTATAACCCTTATTTTGTTAAGAGGTGCTTGACCTCTGCCTTGGTAGTAACCGGCCCCACTTGAAATGTATCTATTCTCTCTTTCATAATTTATACCCCGTATTTTGTTAGTAGGTGGTTGCGAATAGTACCGATCTCAGAGGCAGTTAGCTTAGAGCCAAAGACCATATACTCCCACATAACCATTTCGCTGGCTTGCGCTCCGGCATCATTTATAAATAGCGAACCAAAATCAAACGCGCCCTCCCCAATATCACCAGTCGCACTGCCACCGTCAGTAATCATATTAGAAGTTGCATCTGAGTTGTATTGAGCAGAGATAACAAATAAATCGTTGGTTGAATTTGGCCCAAAAAGAGCAGACCCATCTTGGTGTATGAGCCACGGATTGCCAGCACTACCGCCAGCAATATATAGGTATGAAAGATTAGTGCCATCCCATGCCCTATGTGAGTGCAGATAAACATTAGCCGCTGGATCATCCTCGATATGCTTGACTGCTGCTATAACAGTGTAGGGGGTAGCTATGTTCGTACCCGTAGTTGTCTCGATACCTACTCCACCAGAAGCAAACACCCCCGCATAGTCAGTCGTATTGACAAAAACATCTTGAACCAGAGTCCATGTCTCGCCACTAGAACCGCTGCTTGTCCATGTTGAGGCGTTGACTGCTGCGTCTGATGGATTGAAATCAAAAGCTACTGTGCCTCCAATACCATCGTAGACAACCATTCTATATATTTCTCCAAGCCAAACACCACCCCCAGTGCGTAGAGTTGCCCCGACAGTAAGGAGATTAGAACTGTCAACTATGCCTGACGAGGTTATAGTTTGAGTTGTACCCAGTTGCGTCCATGAACTGGGAATACTCGCTTCATCAGCGGCGGTATAAAACTTACATTCATCTGTGGTGTCATTCCATGTGCATCTGATCCAGCCAACATCGCCAGCAGAAAAACTGACACTTGCATCAGATGCGGCTGATACATTTCCACCAGAGCCTCTGAAATTGATACTCAGTGTCCCAGCAGCGTCGAAGTTAAACGAGTATCCCTGCGTAGCAGAAGCAGCCTGATATTTGGTACAAAGGATACCGCCAGCGTTGCCCCAATCACCAGCCATTCGGCACACCATTTCAATAGAGCCTGTTACGCTATTAGTCGCTGTGTCGGGAGTCGAAAAGTATGACCCTTCTATATTAGGAAAACCAGCAGCTTTACTGCCCACTGAAATCAGATTAGCCGCTGTCCCAACCACGGTATCAAGGTCGTAGGATGCTCCACCTGTGCCGCTGTTCGTCCACTCCGTAACGGGGAACGTGCCTACAATGTCAGCAGGAGTGTAGTGGACCAGCGCAGTAGCAAGCAGGGTTTCAGCGTTAGCCAGCTCGTACTTGGTTTCAAGATAGTCCTGTACCAGTGCTATGTCATCTTCACTCAAAGCTGAGTCGAATACGATGAACTCGTATATCGCGCCGTAGAACTCATTTCCCCCAGTATTGTACAACATGCCTAATGAACCAAAGTCCCAATCATGTGACCCTGCATCACCCGTTACAGTGCCAGTGCCTGATACTGTTAGCTTGGAAGTTGAATCACCGTTCCATTGGTAAGTCATTACATTCAGGTCGTTGACAAACGGTTCCGCTAACGACAGGTCTGTATTCCCCGACATTATGTAAGGCCCGGGGCTTCCATTGTTATAACTCTTGTGCCGTTTGGTATTGTCCGACCGGGAATCAAACAATGCCCGTTGAGCGCTGGGACTTGCTTCCTCCCACTTCGCGACTGCAAAAACTGTATTTGGGTCAGAGAGCGTAGTCCCTGATGTTGTCTCTAACCCAACCGATCCTTTAGCATACACAGCATCGTATGATGTGGCGTTGACCATTGCATCGCCGTTGATTGTCCAGACCTCGCCCCCTGCACCGCTGCTTGTCCATGTGTCTACGTTGGGGGAAGCGTCTGCTGGGTTGAAGTCCCATGCCGGTGTTGATGTAGGGTCGGTGGATGCCATGCCGATAGCCCTGTAGACATTGCCGTTAATAGGCGCAGTCAACCCATTCGTGCCTCCAATCTCAAGATCGGCGTTACCATCTGCGACCCCTGAGGTGGAGTGTGTAACATCCGCAGCACCTAATTGTGTCCATGATACCGCTGTGGGTGCTGTAGTCCGAGCATCCGTAGACGTATAGAAATTCATCGTATTCGCTGATAGATCATGCGTAACTCGTAGCCACCCAATATCCCCGTTAGAGAAAGGAATAGCCGCTGTTGATTCAGTCAGGACTTGGTTGGTATAAGTCCCGTCAGGGGTTGTGCCTACCCGCATCGCACCATCTACAGGGGATGGGTCAATAGATATATAATATGAAAAGTTAGGGTTAGCCCCTGCTTTTGCTATGTAGTATGCCCCGTCTGATGTTTCCCAACTATCTGATGACATGCAGATGATAAGGGTGAAGTCCCCTGTAAAACTTATCGCCGCAGAATCAGGTGTGGTGAACCCATCACCTATGTTCCCTGGAACATGGGCAGAATTACTCTCTAACTTAATCAGATTAGCCGCTGTACCCACTACCGTATCAAAGTCGTAGGATGCTCCACCTGTGCCGCTGTTCGTCCATTCGGTGACAGGATTAGAGCCTACAATATCGTCTGCCGTATATCGGGCAAGGGCTGTGGCTAAAACTGCGTCTACGGGAGGTGGGGTAGGTGTGCCGCCACCACCGCCAAACCCAAGCATCTGATAACCAAAACTCATTAGACATCATTCCCTGCGTCAGTGGTGAAAAACAGTTTTATCCCTATAAGCCTCGCGTCCTCCGCCATGTCATCGTTGGCATCCGATACATCCCTGAATATCCTGAAATAACACATTTCATCTACCGCTGGCGTACCGGCGATAGTAATCGCGGTAGACTCAGCCGTTACCAATAGATCCTCAGCCGCTGAGATATTGTCATCAGTCACAACAACCGCTGTACCATAGGCAACATCAATCGTACCG
>MDTC01159783.1_pt1 | contig 33437 bp, 29 predicted proteins | sample 811181 | NCBI WGS metagenome assembly MDTC01 (sample SAMN05326644, study PRJNA326480) | marine metagenome | isolation source: seawater | place: Pacific Ocean: North | collected 2011
CTCCATCAACAACCGCATCCATAAGTCTTTGGAGTTTTCCTTTTCCATCTCTTGAAAGAATTTGATCCCAATGCCTACCCCAAACCACTTTTAGCACATTCCAACCAGAGCCTCTAAACTCTCTTTCAAGCTCCTGGATAATCTTATGATTGCCCCTAACAGGACCGTCTAGCCTTTGAAGATTACAATTTATAACAAATATCAAGTTCTCCAAGCTTTCTCTACCAGCTAAACCAATTGCACCTTTTGATTCTGGTTCATCCATTTCACCATCTCCGCAAAAAACCCAGACCTTCCTATTACCTCTTTCAATAAGGCCTCTTGCAGACAAATACCTCATCACATGCGCTTGGTAAATGCCCATTATCGGCCCAAGACCCATTGAAACAGTTGGGAACTGCCAATAGCCAGGCATCAACCAAGGATGAGGATATGAAGATATTCCAGGCTTATCTACCTCTCTTCTAAAATTGTCTAGATCTTTTTCTGTTAACCTGCCCTCAAGAAAACTCCTTGCATAAATACCTGGCGAGCAATGTCCTTGAAAATATATTAGATCAGCCTCGCCACTATCATTGCCTTTGAAAAAATAGTTAAAACCAACATCATAGAGAGTTGCGGCGGATGAAAATGTTGAGATATGCCCACCTAAGTCATCCTCAGATTTGTTTGCCTTCAGGACCATTGCTAGCGCATTCCATCTAATATATGAACGTATTTTCCTTTCTAAAAATAGGTCACCTGGCATTCTAGCCTCATCTGTAATTGGTATGGTATTCCTAAATGGAGTAGTGAGATTAAATGTTGGGATAGTTCCAGAAGAAGTAAGTTTAGTCGCTAATTGACTAAGTATTTCCGAAGCTCTAACGGGTCCACTCTCATTGATAACGTTGTCAAGCGCTTCTAGCCACTCTTGAAGTTCGTAATCTTCAGTTATTTTTTTGTTTTGACTCAAAATTAATTCCCGTGTGGTTTATTATAAGTAAATTATTTGAATAACCCCATACTAAAAGAGGCTTAATATGAGATTTGCTTACCATCCATCCATGTGTGATCCATCCTTCTACCTAGACCTTGGAAAGGCAGCAGAATCTGCTGGATTTGATGTTATTACATTCCCTGACAGTATTTGTTATCCCAAGGAATGCGATTCTACATATCCCTATAATGATGATGGTAGTAGAGAGTTTTTAGATGGCGTTCCTTTCTTGGAACCATTTAGTATTATTCCCGCAATTGCTGCTGTAACGTCATCACTTGAGTTTTCAACATCAGTTTACAAGCTTGCTCCTAGACAAGCTGTTACTACTGCAAAGTTTGTTACAACTCTTGGTGTGATGACTAATAATAGATTCCATTTTGGTATTGGGGTAAGCCCATGGTATGAGGACTTTCTTGCTACTGGCGAGCGATGGGAAAGAAGAGGCAAAAGAATGGATGAGCAAATTGATATTTTAAAGGGTCTTATGGGTGGTGAATACTTTGGATACAAGGGAGAATTTTATGATATCCCAGAGTTAAAACTTTGCCCAGTTCCAACTAGGCCGGTCCCTATTCTTATAGGAGGGCACTCAAACCTTGCATTAAAGAGAGCTGCAAGAGTTGGTGATGGTTGGATTAGTGCAGGACTAACTCTTGAAGAAACTGAGATCTTAATTAATAAAATTAATAATTTTAGAGAGGAATTTGGCACTCTAGATCATCCTAATTATCAATTTCAAGTAATGGGTGAAGCCGCATATTCTCCAGATGGCATAAAAAAGCTTGAAGATCTAGGTGCAACTGAGGTGATTGTGGCTTTTAGGAACGCTTATGAGGGCGGCCCTGACGATAGGACACTCGATGGAATGATTGCAGAAATTAATTGGTACGCAGAAGAAGTAATTAATAAAGTTAAATAATGGTCGGGATGGCCGGATTTGAACCGACGACCACCACACCCCCAGTGTGGTGCGCTACCAGGCTGCGCTACATCCCGAATGTATATTTTTTACATTTTTAGATATAATAATATCTTTAATGATTAAGTTTACTAAACCACTTATAAACATTTAATTAAATTTTATTGTTTTTTTATTATACTTAGTTAATAATAACCACCTAAACATGTGGTTTAACAGTTAGGAATTTATCCTTGCTGAAGTACCGGAGAAAAAAAATATGGCTAAAATAAAATCTAAAATCAAATATTTATTGGCATTAGTACCAGCTTTTGGTATTACTAGCATAACAGCTCAAGAAAGCGAACCTACATCTGCTGGTTCCTCAGAAGCAGCTTCAAGTGCAGCATCTGGATCTCTAAGCGCAGGAGCAATCGCAGCGGCGGTTGCAGCAGCAGCAGCACTAGCTGCAGCAGCTGACAGTGATGATAGTGACTCAGCTCCAGTAGCTGCTCCATCACCAACACTAGGACCTCAGCCATCACCGGCACCAGCTCCAACACCTCCGCCTCCAGTTATCGAAGAATTTGTTGATGTTGTTATTGCTACAACCACTGGAACTGCAACTTCTACGTCAACATCTACTACTACGGTGCCAGCTACTTCAACTGCCACTACAACTGCCACAACCACATCAACTTCAACTGGTACATCAACATCAACCACCACTACCGGTACAGGTGTAGTTATTGAAATTGTTGAAGAGGTTGTTAATACTGATGTAATAGTAGAAGAAATTGTAGAAGAGATCGATACAGTTGAAACTATTACTACAGTTGTCCCCACTGTTGTCGAAACCACTGGAACTACTACAGTTACAGCAACAGCTACAAGAGTACAAGAATAATTTAGCCAAAAATTTAAAAGGGGGCTTTCGCCCCCTTTTTTTTATGGTCAGTAGTTTTTATTGATAGAAGAACTCTATTTTGATTTCTTTATCAAAGGGGTTAACCTTTTGAATAGAGAACTTTGTAGTTTTGTTTTCATAGCATATAAATATCTCATCCTCATATCTAATTGAGTGAATTCCTCTTTTAATGATCTTGAAGTCACCATTACATCTTTTATTGTTAATGTCTTTTGGATAATTCTGTATATTAAAACTTGAGTCAAGGTAAACTGCTTCCGGGTTGTCAAACGATAGTAGCGAAGAAAAGGACTCGTTTAGGTTTTTTGGAATATTATTAACATTATGCATTTTGATATTTCTATCAAGATTTTTAGAAGATAGTATTAAGCCTAAGTAGGTGATCACTTCCTCTCCAGAAGCACCAGTCCAGGTTTCAATACCATCATCATAATTACTTAAAACAAATACAGCTTGATTTCTACCTTGTGAAAGCCTTATAAATGAAAAATCGCTATCATAGAATGACTTGAGATCTTTTATTTCATTCTTTCTAAAAGATTCCTGAAAAACTTCAATATAACCTAAGTCAATTGATGAGCAACTAAACAGAAATATTTGGGTTACCAAAATAATTCTAATCATAAATTTCGTCTATGCGCCTCATTAATCTATGTCGGTTTGAAGCATCTGTAACGCCCCATAATGGATATGCATAAACCAGTGATTGGGCTCCATCTCTTGTTAAAGGTCTAAGACCCCATCCAAAGGTTTTCTTAAAATATCTTGGTGAAAATAGCTCTACAGGGATCCAGAAATAAAATCCTTTATCGAAACTACCCTCTCCAAATTCCTCTTCACTAATATCAGTTAATGAAAAGAATGCACCCATTCTCATTCCAGACCTAAAAATCTTAGAAAAATCAAATGTTACTCCCGAATCCTCAGCCAAATATCTACCACCCTTCAAGGTGAACAGAATATTTGATCTGGGTTCTTGATAATAAATGCTTACATGACCTGTAAGAGTATCATAATCCCTTAAGTCAAATAATTGATCATACTCTCTCTGATACACTTTCCATAGCTCCATCCCAACACCATAATTCTTATCGTATGGCCTATAGAGAATCTCTCCACCATAACCACTAAACATTGATTCAAAAATTCCTCCTGATAATTTATAAAATAATGATGGTGAAAGCTGTTTAAAATAGTTGAGTTGCATTCTTTTAATAGAGAAATCTCTAGACTGTTTTAGGTATTGAACAATATCTGTTCTAACATGTGGCAAAACACTATCAGAAGGAAGTTTTAATTCGTCCATATTATCTACAATTCCCTGTGTAAAGGCAGTAACCAAGGAAATATTTCTAGAAAAAAGAAATTCTGTATCAATATTCCACTTTAAATCACCAAAGAAAAATCCATCTGGACCACCAATTTGAGATACTAATTCAGGACCCATAGAATTAAAAACAACAGGATAAGTTATAGACGGCTTAAATTCATATTCTTCTTCTCTAAAAAGAAAAGCATCGGTATCAATGTATTCACTTAAGATATTTGGGCTATTAAAGTTTTTATACCTATTGAAGGTATCTCTTGAAATAGAGGCTGAATACAAGCCAACGCCAGCATTTACCTCTGAAACCTTTATTTCTTTAACTGAATCAGGAGCTATTTGATCAATTATGCCAATTGCACGTCCTGCCGCCAATGATGGACTTCTGTAGGTATTATGAGAGAAGACTACATGAAGCTGATCTTCAGAAATATTTGCTTTTTGCAAGCTTAAACCCTCTTCCTTCAAATATAGAAGTGAGGCTCTATATAGCCTATCATCTGAAGTTCCCGTAACCTCTTTGATTATCTCAGAATTTTTTAATTTAACTCTTTTTGGCTTCTTTATATTCAAGGGATTTTTAGATCCCAAGGATATTGAATATGAAAATCCAAAATTAATTGTATTTCCTCTACCGAACGAAAACTTAGTTTGAAATCTTTTGGTTACTGGGTAGACAATTCCTACATTGAATTTACTGTCTTGGTCCAAAGGCAAAACTGCTTCTGTTTGATAGTTTGTTCCATCTAATTCGATTTTTACTCTAATTCCATTTGTATTTGGTACTGTATATTCAAATCCAGCGAAATAACCAGCATCACCGGAAAAAAAATTATTTACGCTTGGCTTACCTCCAAGACCCAAGTCTTGATTTCGTGCATCAAACCTAGATGAAATATTTTTTAATGGGTTTGCAACTTTATTTTGATTGAGGTTACCCCAACCAATTCCAAACGAAAAATCAATATTTTTACTCAAATTTTTACTAGCTACAAGGTATTCAGAACTAAAGAGTCCCGTGCCACCTAAATCTCTAATGCCCAAAGCGATATTTGGCATTAAATTACTTTCTTCGATAAGCCTAATCTTTACGTCAAAGCTTTTGTCTTTTCCTGATTGGCCACCTGAAAAAGCTTTTGATTGACTATATAAAATATTATTTACATCAGTGTATTGAAAAGATGCTTCCATCCAATCAAAGGGATAGGCAACAATTGATCCTCTTAAATAAGGATCATAATGCGACCATGAAAACGCAATGGAGCCTTCAGGCAAAAATCGTGCATTGGGATTCTGTATAAGACCCAAAGTCCCGTAGTTTGAAAAACTTGGATTATTAAATGGATAAATATAATCATAAACACTTGCTCGAACAGAGTTCACACTTAAAAAAAATGTTGCTAAAAGTAGCCAGAAATATTTTTTAAACAAATGATATCTGTTAATTATTAATTGTATTAAGAGATGCTACCGATAGTGCAAAACTACTAATTATTGGGGCTACAACAGCAGCAAAACTCACGCCATCAATTTTACCTATGTGCCTTGGTACATATATAACTGTTCCAGGAAGAACTTCGTCATTCCCGAAGCTACTGAAAATATTAGGTCTATAACTGTAAGAATTTCCATTTGGATAAGTCACGATAACTCTGTTCTGATCTGCAAACCTTCCAAAGCCACCTACTGCCTTTATGTAATCATTAACTGACATATTAGATTTAAATGCAATACTAGATGGATTAATAACATCACCAAAGATATAAACTTGATTGCTAAAAGATGGTATGTGGATGGAATCTCCATCCTCAAGAATCCTATCTAATGAAGGGTTGCTTTCAAGTTTAGAAAGTTCAAATTCTGTAACTATTCTTCCAACTGGCTCGTAATCCCTTAAAAGAGCCAGAACAGTGATCAGGGATTCACCATTAAGCGAGCTAGTTGCCGCATTCTGAGCTGAAGCAATAAATTGTATTAATTCGTTATATCCTCGCTCTCTAAATTCTTTTTCCATCTCTTTAACGGTTTCCCTTAAAAATACTCCTCCTAATGGGTATGCTTCATCATTATAGGAACCTGCCATCTTAAGAACATCAGAGAGTCTGGTCTTGTCCGCAACAACATAAGTTCCAGGTATCTTTACTGCACCAGATATTGATATAGTTTTAGCTTGATTAAATTTCGGATCAACATAAGGAATTTCAATTGAATCTCCATCAAATATTTTCATTCCAGTTGCATCCGATAAATTTAAGTTAATTCCTTCATACCTACCATTACTGATTCTTTCAATGTTTATTTCGTTAACCTGACGTGCTCTTAGTCCAGAAAATCTGAAGATATCATCTATAGTTTCATCCTCTTTTAATTCATAAATGCCTGGCAATGCTATTCCACCAGAGATTCTTATATCCGATATAGAAGGATTAATTAAAAGAACGTCGCCGCTTCTAAGTTGACCAAGATTTGAAAGATTGCCATTTATGAATACCTCATATAGATCAACTATTCTGTGAACTTCATTTGCTCTTTTATGAATAATTGATCTGTAAGAACCCTCAGCAGTGATACCACCAGCAGCATTAATCACTGAAAGGATATTGCTGCCACCTGGAAGAGTATACATTCCAGGATTATTAACACTACCGACAACAAAAACATTTATGTCTCTAACCTCATTAATTGATATGAATGCCTGAGTACCTGGCAAAGATTCTGATAAAGTTTCTTTAATTAGCTCAGAAGCAGCCTGCAAAGAAAGCCCTGCGATAAAGAATTTCCCTATTTCATCCACATTTATTGAACCATCCCTTTTGATATTCATATCAAAGTCATCACTTCTTTGACCAATCAATTGCAGAGAAATTTGATCGCCAACATCAAGTATGTAATCTGCATTAAAATTTGGCTCATTTATTGGCAAGAAAGACGATTGAAATGAATTAAAATAGGATTCTCCAAACCTCTTCAAAGCCCTATTATTTATTCCTTTATCAGCATCAATCTCGACCTTAATTCTTTGAAGGGATTGTTCTGCTTGACGAAGTGCAGTTTCTAAATTTTTAATTCTTGTACTTGGATTAGAGTATTTTTCCTCTTCTTTATCAGCAAGTGTTCTATCCAAAAAATCTTTTTGGATGTCCCCAGGAAGGGATTCAAGGAAAGATGGATCAAGCTCTTGCGCAAATGAAATGCTCGTAAAGAAAATTGAAGAAAGTAAAAATATCTTATATTTCATTTTGTGTATTTTAACATATTAAATCAAACTAATAATGTATAGTGACAACAGTTTTATAAATACTTAGAGTTCAAAAACGATTAATAATATACTCAAGATTATCAATGATTTTATCTTTATTAAAATATAAATTTGCATATTGAGACCCGTTTTTACCCATTTCATTTCTTAGATTTTGGTCTGCTTTATAAAGATTGATTATATTTTTATGGAAGGAATTTTTATCCCCAGGAGGGCTAACTAAACCAGAATTTGATTCTAAAATTACCCTGGAGCATTCTCCAGAAGCAATACCTAAGATAGGTTTGCCAATTGAGAGATATGTTTGAAGCTTTCCGGGAATTGTTATATCGAGAATTGGGTCTTTTCGTAAACTCACCAATAGTGAATCAGCACTGCAAAGTATTTTTGAGATTTCAGATTGTGGGACCCGGCCATGAAGAAAAACTCTATTTGATAAATTCATTTCAATGATCTTTTTCTCCACCCAGTCCTTCTTTCTTCCATCACCATAGACATGTAATTGAACTGGCACTTCATGATGAATCATAGCAATGCCCCTCAATATTGTTCCGAAATCTTGAGCCTCTCCAATGTTTCCTGCAAAAATGATTTTAAAAACAGATTTTTTATCAAGAAAAAATTTATCTTCGGTTAGATGATTATTTGTAAAATCAGATTCGACCCAATTAGGAAAATACTCTACTAATACATTAGCAGGAGTATCTCTTTTAATTTTTGTAACAAATTCTGGAGACTGACCCAAAATTACATCACAATTTTTATAAATATATTTTACTAATCTTTTTATAAGTCTATTAACAATACTTTTCTTTTTTATGACGCCAACAGCCTGAAGAGTCTCTGGCCAAAGATCTAAAACCCAAAAAATTATAGGTATTTTAGAGACTTTCTTTAGGTAAATTGCAGGTAAACAAACAGTAATCGGGGATGGCTCGAAAACAAACGTTAAATCAAATTCATGTTTTCTTGATAAAGATATGGCATTGATTGTCCCGAAAATAATAAAAGACAAATAATTAATTATTAACCTGATAGAGTTATTTCCTCTTGCAGGTATTGGAGATCGTTTGACAGGAATGCCGTCAAAAAACATAAATTTTTTTTTATCTTTCCTATATGAGGGATATGTTTTGCCTTCAGGATAATTTGGTCTTCCAGTTAATACATGGATTTCATGACCTCTATTTTTTAATTCGGATACAAGCTCGTTAATTCTAAAATCTTCTGGCCAGAAGTACTGAGTGATTACCAGTATTTTCAATTATTCACCTGTTATGGCATATCAAGCCAGACTTTTTGCCGCACAAAATCTACATAGCTATGTATTACTCTTAAAACCTTTTTTGAAACGTTTAAGCTTTTATAGTCATTTGGGATCTGGAGATCCCTTTTATGATTGCGAGCTTGAGAGGCAAGAATCTTTAAAGCCTGCATTACTCTGTCAGAATTCAAACCAGTCATCATTACTGATCCCTCTTCCATACCCTCTGGTCTTTCATGAGCCTCTCTAATATTTATAGCAGGAAAATTTAAAATCGATGATTCCTCAGTAATTGTTCCTGAATCAGATAAAGTTGCTATAGATTCACACTGAAGTTTTACGTAATCAAAATACCCAAATGGTTTATGCAAAATAACGTTTTTTGGAAATTTCACTTTTAGTTTTCTTAGTCTAGCTTTAGTTCTTGGATGGACTGAGAAGAGTATTTTCTTATTATGTAAAGAAGATATATCATTAATTAAGTCCACTAATCGATTTAACATCTTATCTGTATCTACATTTTCTTCTCTGTGGCAACTAAAAAGATAATAATCTTTTGCTTTTAATGATAATTTATCAAGAATTTTTGACTGAATAATATTATCAAGATTGCTACTGATTACTTCAGGGATTGGACTACCGGTTTTTATAATTCGCTCCGGTGGAAAATTTTCTTTGATAAGGTACTCTCTTGATATTGCGCTGTATGGCAAATTTATGTCAGCAACGACATCAACAATTTTTCTATTAATTTCTTCTGGAACTCTCTGATCAAAACATCTATTTCCAGCCTCCATATGAAAAACTGGAATTTTCATTTTTTTAGCAGAAATTGCAGACATACAACTATTAGTGTCCCCCAACACAAGGAAAGCGTCTGGACGATATTTCTTTAAAGGTGCTTCTATAGAAGAAATAATATTCCCTATGCTTTCTATTGCTGATTTTCCAGATGCATTTAAAAATACATTCGGTTTTTTTAAACCAAGATCATTAAAAAATATTTCATTTAACTCAAAATCATAGTTTTGACCAGTATGAACGAGGGTATGGCTGGTAAATCTTTGTAACTCTTTTATTACGCAAGAAAGCCTAATTATTTCAGGTCTTGTTCCAACTACTGTCATTACTTTAAGTTTTTTCAAATTAATCACCTAAATTGTGAGAATAAGTATCTGGATATGTCGGATCAAATATTTCGTTAGACCATAGCATAACAATAAGTTCCGATGTTCCAATATTAGTTATATCATGAGACCAACCCGGAATTGATTCAACTATTTCAGGATTCTCAGAGCTACAAACAATTTCATGCTTTTCATCAGTTGACATATTTTTAAACCTAAATTTTGCTTTGCCGTTCACCACTATAAACTTTTCATTCTTTGTCTCATGATAATGACCGCCCCTTGTGATGCCAGGAGTGGCAGTAAAATAAGAAAGTTGTCCAGATTTACTAGACTTAATGACTTCAGTAAAACTCCCTCTATCATCAATATTGGGTGATAAAGACTCTTTAAATTGATTTGGATCTTTAAAAGATAAAAATGTAGCATATAACTTTCTATCAAAACCAATACCTACATCTAATAAGGGTGAATTGTTATAAAAATATTTTATTTTTTTTAATAGGTCCTCAACTGATATTTTAGAAATGACAGGATTGAAGTCTATGTTTTTCCCGGGACCAGACTCTATTTGTTCTAAGAAATAATCCACCAAATCATCTATATAAAGAAGATCCAAGTTATTTTTAGGATTAATTAATTTAATTGGTAGATTTCTTTGAGTCCGATAAATAAAAGTAGCAACCACAGAGTTATAGTCTGGACGTGACCATTTACCAAAAACATTTGGTAGCCTCAAAATTTCAACATTTATATTCTTTTTCTCAGCAAGCCTTTTAATTTCTTCTTCAGCAGCTAGCTTTGTATGTCCATATTTTGTATCTTCCTCAGCTCTGGATGTTGAAGAAAAAATTATTTTCTTTTTTTGATCAGACATCAAAAGACTTTCAACAATATTTTGGGTGAGGTTAATATTACCCTCTTCGAAATCGAGATCATTAGTTGATCTATTTACCCCAGCCAAATGAAATATTATGTCGCTTTTATCAAGAAGATGTCCCAGCTCATTTGGATTTGAAGATCTCTTATATTCATAGTATTCATATCCACAAGCTCTTATCCTAAGAATCAGATTTTTAGCTATAAAGCCATCGGAACCGGTCACAAGAATTTTCATTACTTAAAAAGGATTAGATAAATTTTGTAACTTCATTGCTTAAGATTGGGATCAGGTCATCAACACCAAGCTGGTTAGTATTATTTGAATTATATTCATCAGCAACAAATTCTTTATTCCCAACTTCAAAGAATTCTTCATAATTTAAATCACGCTGATCAGAAGGAATGCGGTAATAATTTTCAAGTTCATGTGCAACTTGCATTTCTTCAACTCCTACAAGAGTTTCATAAAGCTTTTCTCCGTGTCTAATTCCAATATTTTTTATTAATTTTGGATCTCCATCTAGTATCTGAATTAATGCTTTTGCCAAGTCTAAAATGTTTGAAGCAGGAGATTTTTGAACAAAGATATCTCCTGAGTTTCCATGCTCAAATGCATACATAACCAAATCAACGGCATCATCCAGTGACATTATAAATCTTGTCATTTTTGGATCCGTAATGGTAATTGGTTTGTTATTTCTAATTTGATTAATAAATAAAGGTATAACTGAGCCTCTTGAGCTCATTACATTGCCATACCTTGTTCCGCAGATAACGGTTGTTTTACCTGCATCTCTAGACTTTGAGATAAGAACTTTTTCCATAAGCGCCTTGGTAATACCCATTGCATTTATGGGGTAAACTGCTTTATCGGTGCTTAAACAAATTACTTTCTTAACTTTATTTTCTATTGCGCATTCAAGAAGATTATCTGTTCCAAGAACATTTGTTTTTACAGCTTCAACAGGATAGAACTCGCAAGAAGGAACTTGCTTTAATGCAGCTGCATGAAAAATATAATCAACACCTTTGACTGCTGAAGAAATAGAAGACTTATCTCTTATATCACCAATTAAAAATTTCAATCTTGGATCAGTATAAGCTTTGCGCATATCATCCTGCTTTTTCTCATCTCTGCTAAAAATTCTAATTTCACCAAACTTATATTTTAGTAGGTTTTTTAGGACTGCATTTCCAAACGATCCTGTGCCACCAGTGATTAATAAATTAGAGTCTTTAAAAGCTTTCATAGATGGATTTTATCACTTAGGTATTAAATTTGCTTACATCTTTCATCTGGTTTGCCAACCTTATCTGAAAGTAATTGATACTCAAGCTTATCTTGCTGCTTAAGTTCATATGCTTTTAATTCAATAAGATAATAGACCAATGTCCTGAGGCGCGACCACACTAAACCAATCTTCCCAACCTTAAACGCTCCTAAAATAAAATAATGATATAAAAAAAGGATCTGGAATCTAAAAGGAATAGAGTAAAAGTGTTTCTTAAAGAACATTCTTCTTTGATCAGCATTTCCAAAAATATTTGGTTTAATTGGAAGATTTAGCTGATTTACTAAAACTTCTGCTTCGCTAGCTGTATACTTGTTTTGCTTGTTTAACCAATGATTTAGATTAGGGCTATCATGATGCTCATATACCCCTTTAATATCTCCAATTGAGCCATTAACAATTGGATATTCATTAACCAATGAATCAGAGAATTTACAATCTCCATTGCGCCAAATTCTAAGAACTTTATTTATCTTTGGGAGTGGCTTTCCCATAAAAAAAAGCCTAGCTTCAATATTAAATGCATCAAATTTTGAATCACTTATTGCAGTATTGATATTATTTTTTACCTCATCTGTCATAACCTCATCAGGATCCATTTTCATTACCCAAGAAGTATTAATATTTGTTTTTGTTAAGGCGACATTCCATTGAGAACCAAAATTATCAAATTTTCTTTGAAACACTTTTGCGCCTTTGGATAAACAAATATCAACAGTATTGTCAGAACTAAAACTATCTAGCACAACAACATTGCTCACCCATCCTTCTATAGACTCAAAAAACCTATCTAGATTATGAGCTTCATTAAGCGTTATTATTACTATAGTAAGATCATTATTGTTCATTGGTGTTGCCTTTTCCGAGAGAATAAAAATAATCTACTAGCCTTAAGCTTACTTTTTTTGCATGATAATTTTGTTCAGCGTATTTTTTTGTTCTATTTGATAAATCAATATATTTGCTATTTTCCATTTCCATTGCTAGTTTTATGATTCCTGGTAAATCTTTTCTTTCGGATGAGAATCCAACGCTGTACTCATTTAGCTCTTCCCAAGGAATATCACTGGTTGTGATAGGCACTGAGCCACATATCATTCCCTCAATTACAACATTTCCAAAATTTTCACTATAGGAAGGAAGTACTAAAAATTTTGACATATTTATAATAGACCATTTCATTTCACCAGATACTTCTCCTACAAACTTAATTGAAGTTGAATTTGAAGAAAGCTCTTTAAGAGATTCAAAATATTCCAAATTCGAAGGAGGTCCTGCTATCCATAACTCCCAGCCCTTTGCTGAAGCAAGCCCATCATCCCAAGCATTTATTAGATCATGAATGCCTTTTTGAGGAATTAGCCTACCAAGATATAGAAAGATATTTTTTTTTGAACTAGTTATATTCTTTGGAGGATCAGTAGAATTAGGAAGTAAGAAAATCTCTTTATTGGGAAAATATTTTTTAACTGTGTTTACTTCCATTTTGGAGGTGCATATCAAATAATCAATTGTTGATAAAAGCAATAGGTATGGTTTTAAAAGAACTCTTTTTATAAAAACTCGTCCTGTGTTTTTAAGTGATACCTCATCTAGGCTTCCTCTTGGTGAGAAAACAAGCACGAACTTATAAAATATTCGTAAAACAAAAATTGATATTGAATGTAAGTAATATTGACTATTGTTATAAATTATAACTTTACTAGGTTTTTTAAACTCATTTATGAGAAATTTTATGAAGTCGTATGAAAACCCATAGCCCTTTCTTCCTGTCAATTTAAATCTCAACTCATAAGGAAGCTTATTTTTTGTATCCCCAAAAAAATCAAATGTAATTAGCTTAAAGTCGATACTTTTATTTTCAGCTAAGTTCTTGGCAAGATTGGTCATTGAGTAGGTAGGGCCTGAGGCAACTGGTTCAACCGATGGAGTTACCATAAAGACCTTCATTTTTGCTTAATAGAATTTGCGCCCAGAGCAAAAAACACAAAAAAAAGTAAGCCTCCACCTCCAAATGAAACAAAAGTAGCCTCGGTGATATTTGAAGCAAGAACAGCTAAGACCAGTAAGGCTCCATAAATATTTCTATTTAAGGATCTAAAAACAATACTTAGTAACAAGGCCATAAATATAATAAATCCTATCAATCCAAGCTCCTCTAAGATTGCGAAATACATGATACCCTTTTCAGTTGGATAAGACACTATTATGCCTGCAACTGTCGTGATATTTTCTGTTCTAAAGTAGAGATTGCTGCTAGGAACTCCGAAACCTATACCAGTGAAAGGATTTTGAATTATGTTTGACCACATCGTTAAGAAAAGTGGTCCTCTTGAGTGAAAGGCAATATCAGCAAAATTATCTGATGCTGACCCTTTCACTAAGTAGGTTATTAGATCTTCGAGGAAAATATTTACCAGGCTGTAAGACAAAAATACAAAAAATCCTAATACAAGAAAATATGAACGATTTGAGAATGAGCCCTTAACCAAATAAAGGAATAGGATACTTCCTGGAATAACTGCCATCAAAAGACCAGTTCTCGAATCTGACATAAAAATTAGTGTTAGAGCAATTATCGATAAAAATAGAACAATTAAATTTCCAAAGAAATCTTTATTTAGTGAGATTAAATAAATTGTAAATATAAATAGTATGCCAGAATATATACCCATAACCTGAGGATGATTAAGTATTCCCTGAAAACCGGTTCCATTCACCTCATATCCTGTTCCTGTAAAGTGAGAAAAAATAGATAACATAGCTAATGTGTATGAGCTCCAGAAAATGATCCTATAGAGTATTCTTTTATAGTTATTGTTTAAATTATGGAACGATAAAAAAATTGCTGAAGCTGTGAAGATAAAAGATGCTGACTTCAAAAGTGAGAGAGTGGGCATTGAACTAAAAGTAACTGAATGTAAAAAAAGATATATCCATAATAATAATAGAGTTATTGTTATGGACCTGTTTATTGATTTTGAGCCAGATACAAGAAAACTTGCAAGGTAAAAAGAGCTTAACAGTAATTGAAAAAAAGGTTCAATTGGGATGTCAGGCAACTGAAGAATTTCATCATTTAATATATTTAAAACTCCGCAAAAATAGAAATATATAAGCATCCAAATTGGATGCCTAAAAGCTAAGACATACAAAATTAAATACAAACTTAATATTGAGTATTCAGTTACATATCCTGAAATAAGTACTACGAAAAATACAACAGAGAATATACTAAAAATATTATTATTAATTGTCATTGATGCATAATTTTAAATTTAGTCTGATCATTATTGATGATGATAAAAATGCAATGCAATGACCTGCTAAAAATGACCAAAATCCAAATCCAAGGAGATATAACGAGATACTTGAAAATACGCCAATGATTAGACTTACAAGGTAAAAGAGGGAAAGAAATCTAATTGAATCACTAACTATATAGAATACTTCATAGGCACCCAAAAATGAGGAAATTATATATATTAGACTGCATGTAAAGACATATACAAAAAGCCCGCTATAGTCATCAGCATATATATAATTCTCTAAAATTGTTGCTCCGATCAAGATCATTGCTATTAATGGGATGCAAATATAGAAGGCTCTTTGACGAAAGTCTCTTACAATCAATTTTGATTCCATAAATTTATTAGCATCCATAAGTTTTGCTATTTGAGGTAAAAATTTATTTTTAAATGAAATAAATACTAAAAAGATTATTGCGCTTATTCTTGTAGTCAAAAAGAAAACTGAGACCTCAGCTTCGGATAGAAAGTTTCTGACTAAGATAATATCGGCCTGAGAAAATAAAATGAAAATAAAGCTTGTTGCCATCAAACTAAAAGAATTAATAAAATTGTTTTTTTTGGGCAAAGCTATTTTAGATGGGAATAAAAATCTTGGATCTTGCTTTAAGAAAATTAAGGATACAAAAATTATCAATATAGCTGTCAATGCATACATAAATGTATAATTTTGAAAAGAGAAGATTGAGATTAAAATAACTGTTATTGGCATTGAAATCGGCCTAAGAAATGATTCAATGAATGTTGAGAGCTCTACTCTTCCAACCGATTTTAAAAAGCTGCTAATAAATATCACGTAAGTCAGAGGGATCAGAATGGTCAAGATATTAATATCTAGTAACTTAAAAATAGAAAGTACAAATACAATTATTGTCATCACTATAAAAGAGGCCAGAATCATGAATTTTGCCTCGTTAAGAAAATTTTGATCAGGTTTTACAACATTCAAGTTTCTAACAAGCAAAGCTGAGTATCCAAAGCCACCAATGACTGCTATTAAATTACTAGTTGCAACTAGGTAAATCACAGACCCAATCTTTTCTGGAGTTGAAATAATTGGTAACAAGATATTTAAAATAAATATTAATCCTGAAAAGAAAAATGCCAAGAAAACATTGATTATTCCTTTATCTAAAAGGTTTTGATATGAAAGATTAAAATTCATTTATGGCATCAATAATTTTTTGGATGCTATCAATATCCAGATGAGGACCTATTGGAATAGAGACTTCATGCTGCTCCCAATCTAATGCATTTGGAAATGAATCTAAATTATAGCTGTAATTTGAAAGAGCATCGCATGTGACGGGCGAATATGGATAATGGATAAGTGTCTCTATTTTTTTATCAAACATAAATGCTTGAAATTTTTTTCTGTTTTTCACTCTGATAGGAAAAATATGCCATGATGGATTCAATTTTGGTTGAATGTGTGGAAGTTTAATTTTTTTATTATTTATGTTACTTAGATATGCGTTCGCCTGTTTTCTTCTGATTTCTGTCCAAGAGTTAAGTTTTCTTATCTTTCTGTTCAAGAAAGCAGCTTGAACTTCATCAAGTCGAGAATTTATCCCAATAATTTCATGTTTATACTTTTGAATGGATCCATAATTCCTGTACTTGATACAAAAATCATTGAGATCACGCCTATCAGTGAGGATTGCTCCGCCATCTCCTAAAGCACCTAAGTTCTTTCCGGGGTAAAAACTAACGGCATGCGATCCCGAAGAAGTCAATAAATTATTATCATACTCAGTTAAATGAGATTGAGCGCTGTCATAAACTAGCTCTAGATTATTTGAATTACAAAAATCAAATATCTCTTTGTGAGAATTCCCAAAGCCAAAGAGATTTACAAATACCATTGCGGTAGTTTGTTTTGTAATTCTTTTTTTTGCATCATCTATGGAAAGTAAACAGTCTGATTCATTCACATCAACAGGAATAGGTTTCAAGCCTGCATGAATAATTGAAAAATAAGTAGCGATGAATGTTTGAGCTGGAACAAGAACCTCCGATCCATTTCTAAGCCCTAGTGATCTCAACAAAATAGTAAGTGCATCCATTCCATTTCCACAAGAGACGCAGTAATTGGATTCAGATATGTCGCTGAATTGAGATTCAAATTCAACAACATTTGCTCCATTTATAAAAATGCCTTTCTCAAGAACTTCATTAAATACATTTTTTAGATCAGCATCTAACTCATTATCAAACCCAATCAGTTCAAGAAATTTAATCATTAGTTATAACTCTCTTGTAATCAAATATTTTCAAAGTTCCACTATGAATTTTTTTAAAGAAATTAATACCTAAGTTATAAATCTCCTGGTGACAAACTGAAAAGAATATTGAATCGTAATTTTTCTTTAATTCATCACTAGAAGTTATTAATCTAAGTCCTCTGATGTCCTCTTTAATTAATGGATCAAAAACATCTATAACTAGTCCTTTTTTTTGTAATAAATTGATTAAATCTAGTGATTTTGAGTTTCTTATATCAGCGCAATCCTCTTTAAAAGTAGCTCCAACAAAAAGAAGATTTATGTCCGAAGGCCTTAAACCTGCATTTTCTATTTCAACTAAAATTTGATCAGCCAAGAAGCCTGTTAACGATTCATTGATTTCCCTAGCTGTTTCAATAAGTTGAGTACTTAATAAATGGAGCTTAGATTTATGTATTAAATAATAAGGATCAACTCCAATACAGTGACCACCGACTAGTCCTTGATAATAACGATGAAAGTTGTATTTAGAGCTAGCTGCATTCAGTACTTGATTAGTATTTATTCCAAGAGATTCATAAAGCATGTAAAGCTCGTTTATGAGTGCGATATTTACATCTCTTTGAATATTTTCAGTAACCTTTGAGGCTTCTGCTACTTTTATTGATTCCGCTACATAAATACCTGCATCAATTGCTTTTTGATAAATATGTTTTACAACCTCAAGCGCTTTATCATCAGAAGCTGAAACAACTTTTACAACCTCGTTTATATTTTTATCCCATAAACCAGGAGATAATCTTTCAGGAGAATATCCGACTGAAAAATTTACTCCGAGCTTTAACCCAGATTGCTCAAGAATAGGAACACAAATTTCTTCAGTAGTTCCAGGATAAACAGTTGACTCGTAGATTACTAAATCACCCTCATTTAATCTGAAGCTTATTGCTGCCGAGCATGAAATAAGTGGCTCTAAGTCTGGAATATTCTCTTTGTCTATAGGAGTTGGAACAGTCACAATATATACATTTGGCTGATCATCTAAAGATTCAAATTCACTCGCTACAATTGGTTTCAAGATTTCAAGTGATTCAAAATCTAGTTCTCCATGATTATCTTTGCTTGCTTTAATATTTTGAATTCTACTTTTATCAATATCTACACCAAAAGCGTTAAAACCTTTCTTTCGAAGCTCTATCAACAATGGCGTGCCAACATAACCTAGGCCCACAACACAAATATTTAACTTTTTCAAATCTTTTCACCTGTTACTTTAAAGAATACCTCATCAAGTAAAGCTCTGTAATTAGTCACGTAATCATTGGAGCCGCCAATCAGATTTAACAAGGGGACAGAGAAGCCAGTTTTAGATCTGTCAAATAAATTTGAGTTTAAAGTGGGATTGTAAAGGGAATAATACTTAAACTTATTTCTAAGGCTATTTTGATTTCTAAAGGCTACTGCTTGTTTAAAAAAAACTTTATCGACAAGTGGGATTCTTAGTTCAAGCGAATGTGACATGGAAGCCCAATCAGCATCTTTAACCAGCTGATTTCTGCAATAGAAGTGATATTCAAGATTTGAAACATTGATATTATTTTCTTTGCTTAATAGTTGAATCGAATCAGTTTTGTGCTTTAAAAATTTAGAGTAAATTATATCAATATTCTCTTCATCAAAATAATTTGATAGCAATTTCAAATCAAATAATGATCTTTTAATAAAGTATAAATCCTTGAGAGAGTTTGCATTAATTGCACTGCTAATCTTCCTATTTTTTAGATCATTCTTTGGAACTAATTTTGAGATCAAATATCTTGGGAACTTGGGAATTAAATCAATAAATTTTTTCATCCATTTCAGATAAACAAAATTTGCATATCCAATGAAAATTTCGTCACCTCCTGCACCACTAATTGCAACCTTAAAGCCTTTTTCTGAGATAAATTTTGAAACCATCCAGGTATTGAACCCATCAATAGAAAGTGTATCTAAATTTTCTAAATATTGATCTGTATTATCAAGGACCTCATTATTAGATAAATATCTGTAAGATAGTTTATACCCTTCTTCATTTGCAATGTTGCTAGCTAATGGAATTTCGTCATTAGGTGAGTCCTTAAAACTTTCAAATCCTAATGAGAATGCATTGACATCAGAAAACCTTGATACAGATTTGGCTAATAAATTAGAATCCAGCCCTGCAGAGTACATTAAAGCAATTGGTACATCTGAAACTAAGTGTTTTTTAACAGTATTATCGATAATTTCTGTGAAGCTTAAGCTATTATCTTTAGTTGTATCAAAAATTAAATAAGATTCTTCGATAATTCTCGAGTATTTCTTGCCATTTGGCGAAAATGACATTATTGAGCCAGGCTTAACCTCATGAACTTCATTATATGGAGTCATGCCTTGATCTAAATGGCCATTTAAAATGAAGGAGCACTTTGCAACCTCACTAATAGACAGGCTACTCGCTATATTTAGTTCTTTTATTACTTTAAGAGAACTTGAAAAAAACACTAATTCATTATCCTCATAATAATAGATAGGCTTGATGCCAAGGGGATCACGAAATAAGTGAATACTCTCACCATCATAAAAACATCCAGCGTACATTCCCTCAAGGTATCGAATAAGCTCAGGATCTTTTAAGAGAATCTCATAAAGAATTTCTGTATCTGAATTAGTTCTTAAGCGCTCTTTACTAAAGAACTGAGATGCTATTTCTTTATAATTATAAATTTCACCATTAAAAGATAAATATTTATTTTTATTTTTTGTAAATGGTTGATTGGAATCAGGAGTTAAATCAATTATTGCCAACCTTCTATGCCCAAGTAATAAAGAATTATTACTAGATGAAATTATTGATTTATTATCTGGACCTCTATGATGTAGCATATCCAGACCGCTATTAATTTCTTGAAAGTATTTTTTTGAAATCTCACTGCCTGACTTTGAAAAGCATCCTAAAACACCACACATTTAAGTAATCTTACCTGTATGAATTTTAGATAATAAGTTGCTATTCCTCTCTAGAATCCATGTATTTTCCTTATACCAATTTACTGTCTGGGCTAGAGCATCATCGAACTCATGTTTGGGCTTCCATGAAAAATCTGACTCAATTTTGCTTGGATTTATGGAATATCTTTTATCATGACCTTTTCTATCCTCTACTACTTCAATATAGTCGTTAATATCAACTTCATCTTCATAATAAAAATTAATAATTTTTTCTAAGATAGCAAGATTGGTTAGCTCGTTCCTTGAGCCAATATTATATGTGTCATGACTCCTTTTAAAATTCAAAAGTATATTTATTAAAGCTGTGCAGTGATCTTTAACATAAAGCCAATCTCTTATTTGAAGACCTGAACCATATACGGGTATTTTAAAATTATTGGAAAGCCTCATAATGGCTTGAGGTATTAACTTTTCAGGATGTTGATTAGGCCCAAAATTATTTGAGCAATTTGTAACAACAGTTTTTAAGCCATAAGTTTTAGAATATGATCTAACGAGATGATCGCTTGCTGCCTTTGAAGCAGAATAAGGACTATTTGGAATATATCTATTATTTTCTATAAATGGAGGGTCATTTTTATTAAGATCTCCAAAAACTTCGTCAGTTGAGACATGCAAAAAAAGAAAATTATTATTATCAATATTTTTAAGAGATGACTCTAGCAAATTAAATGTACCTTTAATATTAGTTTCTATAAACACTGCAGGGTTTTCGATTGAGTTATCTACATGTGATTCAGCAGCAAAATGGAGGACTGCATCAGGTTTAAATTCCTTTATAGTTTGATTTACTAAATCAAAATCTGTGATGTCAACATTTAAAAAAGAATATTGACTTTTTAAGTCTTTTTTTAATTCAAAATCCAAGAAAAAATGATCTTGAGATTTGTCAATATTTAAAATTTCATGATCTAGAGCTAGAAGATCTAGGATACAGTTGCTTCCAATAAATCCAAGACCGCCGGTTACAAGCAGTCTCAATTCTTCCTCCTAGATAATATATATAGAAAAGAAAGAAATAGTCCTAAAAAGAAAGATACAAACAAAAACAATACCCTATTTGGCGATGATTTTCGTTCAGGAGCTCTTGGTGACTCAATAAGCTCAAAAATATATTCATCTGAAATTTCTGAGAGTTGTATTTTTCGAAGGTCTTGTATTAGGTAATTAGAAAGGACTAGTTTTAGCTCTGGGGACTGAGTTTTATAAATTTCATCTTTTATCAAGTCTACTGATCTTGTAGCCTTTGTGACATCCCTAAACTTGCTATATTTATTATATTCGTTAAGAAAAATTAAAAGTAACTCTTGAGCTTTATCCGGATTTTGATGGGTTAGGGATAATGTAAGTATTTGTTTTTTTTCATTAAAATTTATTCCGATTCTTTTTGAATTGAAAAAACGGTATGCAGTATCAAATGAAGTTTTAACATTTGAACCAGACAATAACCTTGAAATAATGTTTATATCTCTGTTTTCAATATCTTCTTTTATCTGATCATTTTGATAGAGCTGTTCAAAAAAATCCTTGGTGGAAAGAATTTCAAGACTAGTTGTTAGTTGAGGATTTTGTTCATTACCAAGTATTGGTGCTAAATTAAGTGCAGATGATAGGCTGTTATTTGAGTCATATGCCTCAGCTGGCATGAGCTTAGCTTGAGATGTAAACTGCTTTTTTACAAGATAACTAGAGGCAGTTCCAAGGAATGCTGTAATAAAAGTTATAAAAACTAAAGTTGTGAAATGCAACTTAATTTCTTGTGATAGTTTACCCAAATCAATTATTTCATTTTTTTCATTTTCCATTTAAATACTCCCGATCTAATTTTGAATCAATACTTCAAATAACTTGTCCCTATAAGCACAATTTGGAATGCTGGAAGCTAATCCCTTGAATTCTTTTTTAGTAATCCAATCTTTTCTATAAGCTATTTCTTCTGGCGAACAGATTAAGTATCCTTGACGATTTTGTATTGATTCAACAAAGTTTGCTGCCTGATTAATTAGATCTATATTACCTGTATCTAGCCAAGCAAAGCCCCTACTTAAAGACTTATTTTCAAGTATCCCTTTTTCCATATAAGCCCTTAATACGTCAATAATTTCATATTCTCCTCTAGCCGATGGCTTGATTTGTTCACAAATTTCCATAACTTTATTATCAAATTGATATAAGCCTACAATGGCATTATTTGAAATAAAATCTTTTGGTTTCTCATAAAGATCAATAGGTTTTCCATTTTCATCACACAACAAAACACCATAATCTTGTGGATTATTTACTATGTAGGTAAAAATCGAAGCTCCTTTGCCTGAAAATTTAGAAGAAGAAATTATTTCTGTAAGACCAGTTCCATGCAAAATGTTATCTCCAAGGACAAGCATTGTTGAAGAATCTTGAACAAAATCTTTTGCCGTTAGTAGTCCATGGGGTATACCACCTGGTGAAACTTGAATAATATACGTAAGATTTAGACCTAGCTGATGCCCATCTGCTAGTAGCATTTTGTAAGCTTCAAGGTCATTTTCGTTACAAACAATGCATATTTCTCTAATGTCGGCCAACATTAATATGGAAAGTGAATAAAAAATCATTGGTTTATCATAAATTGGGAGCAAGTGTTTATTGACAGATTTAGTTAACGGAAAAAGCCTTGTGCCATTGCCGCCAGCAAGAAGAACACCTTTCATTGATTTATCTATTTTATTAATTTGTTAATTATACAATCTGTATTATAAATTTACTTAGTTTCAAAAAAATGAAGTTTATGTTTACCTAAAATGCTATTTTATTTGGATATATAAATTAGTTTTTTAAACATTTGCAGAGTTTATTAACATAATTATGTTAATTGAATTTGGACTTTTGCTTTGTAAATTCTTATGAAACCCATTTTTCAATAAAGTTTGCTTCAGCAAATTGAGTACCTATATTAAATCCCCATGTTTTATCTCTGGCTATAATTGCATCCAGCCACTCCTCTCCATATTTTTCGATTTGCGACTCATATTGAAACATGGCTTCCTTCTTAAGATCAATTACATCGGAAATATCATTGAAGTAATTTACTTGATGATCACTAATACCCCCAGGAAGTACCTGAGCAAGGGCAATCAAAGAAAAAGTATTTCTTCGAGCAGCTGTTTTGACAGATTTGTATACTGACTGATGATCTTGATGGCTATCTTTCCCGCTAACTGTATATACAATATCTGGATCGACTGATTGAATAATTTGCTCTATTTCATTAATTAGGTATCTATTATAAGAAAGGTCCTCTTCCTCAATCCCCATACAGATAAACTCAGAGCCAAGTATTTTTGCAGCTCTTTCTCCCTCCTGCTGACGTGTCATTGAAGATTTTGCGCCAATTGTTGTAGTTGTGCATGTAACACAAGTAGCACTTCCGCCATTTCTAACAAACTTTGCAACTGAACCCCCAATTTGCGGTTCTAGATCGTCTGGGTGAGCCCCAAATGCTACGATTTTCAAGATGTATTCTCCGGTTGAGCTAACAAAACTAAGCCATTATAAACATACTTCTTCATGATGTAATTATTTATTAAATTTATCAATAATATAATTAGAATCTTATTATTAAATGCTTTGTAAAAATAATGGTTTTTTAGTTGAGTTATTCTAAGACAGACTTAAGAAAAACATTTTTATCTCTTATGTAGTCATTTTCATCATATTTCTGAGAAGCAAGAACTGAGCAGACCGCATTATCTGAAAAATTTTTCATTACTCTCCAAATCATTGGACAAATATAAAGAGCCATGTTTGGACCAGATAGACTTATTAACCTAGAGTTTTTTCCATCAAAAATTTCAACATCAAAAGTCCCATGTAAACAAATAATAATTTGTTCAAGACTCTTGTGAGCATGATGTCCTCTTGTATGTTCTGGTGGAACATTAAAAATCACATAGTTCCTAAGAATTGGGAAATTAAACTCTTTTTCAAATTCATAATATACAAGGCTACCCCTCTCATCAGATATCAAAGGAACATTAATTAAAGAGCACTTATCAATATTGAAATTCATATGTCATTTGCTAAATTTATGAAAAATCCTTTTGGCCCTTTTATATAGGCTCAATGGCAAAAGAAATTTAGCTTGAATTAGCCAATTGTTGTTTTTACCAAAATTTCCAATATTAATTATGAAAAAAATCAATGAATCTAAAAATGAACGCATGGATTGATCAATCTGAAATTGCGCAGCCCTATCCCTAAATTCTAAGTATCTTAAATCTCTTTTAGATAAATTCTTTCTATACTTGGACCTAATAATCTTATTCAATTTTATTGAATTTTTTGGCGCTTTCTTATCTAAATTATTACTTACCCCGACTCCTGCTACATAAATACTTGAAAGGAAATTACAAAAGTATATTTTCTCTGCATGCATGAACTCTTCAATATTAATAATTTGATCCCCGGAATTATCTAATAATGAATGTTCATCTAGTAAGTTCTTCCAGGAGCCTACAGATTTTACTAATGCTGACGAGACTCCAAAACCCCTCCAACCTAGATCTTCCCTTAAAATATAGCTAAAAATATTAGAGTCCCTATGTTGAAAGTTGTTAAAAGTTCTTTTGCCTTTTCCTGAATACTTAATCTCAAAATTAGTAATAGTAAGAAATTTTGTTTTATTCCCATCAAGGTTAATTTCTTTTATATGTTTTTCTAAATTCAAGAAGCAATCTTTATAAAAAAGATCATCTGCTCCAACCATACAAGTAACCTCACCTACAGAATCATTAAACAACCTATCAACATTTTCGTATATTCCTAAATTAAATTGATTGCGATAGACCCTAATATTCATACTGCTATTATTTGCGTATTCTCTAGCAGCTTCGAATGAATTATCAGATGAGTGATCATCTCTTATAACAATTTCCATTGGGTGTAATGATTGATCTTCAATAGATTTTAGAACGTTGACGATACAATCCTCCTGATTATAGGAGGGAATAAGTACAGAAATTTTCTGCGATTTAGGTTTTTCTTGAGTAATCATGCCCACTTTATTTGTAATAATTCTTTTTATCTGCCTAATTTTGTGAAATTAGTTTCATACTAAATAAATGATAAATTTTCATTAAATCTTAGCCAGTTTTTTTACTAAATCACCTAAAAATTTCATATCAAATTTGGAGTAGCGCTGATCAACGGGCAGCAATGTTGTTTCAAGTGCATACTCAGCTTCTGTAGACTCTTCTCCAACCTGATCAACTACGTGACGCCACAATGTTGGACTGTATACTCTTTCTTTAAGTAATTTATCTTTTAGGAGACGATCTTTACATTTAAAAGGGTAGTGCATTTGGGTGCCAATCCTCTCATTGACGGGAAATTCATTAAAATCTGACAGACATGAATGCAGAGTTAAAAAATTTTTTTCTCTTTTTAATTTAATTGATTGGTAGTCAACTAACTTTAAAATATTCTCAGTAGTTTTTGACATCAAACCATAATTTTTCTCAAGTCTTTTTTCATTTTCAAGACTTAATTCATAACCTTCATTGGTGCCCTCTTCATTTTGCTTAAAAAGGTGTTGCATGTAAGGATATGTTTTATCTTGCTTTAGACCGTCTGTATTAAGCTTGGTTTCAAAATTTGATACAAGATAGGCGCCGTCTGAAACACCAATAAACTTTCTGGCAGTATAGCAATTGAAAGCATCTTTAAGTGGTCTACAAAAAAATGCATGGCAGTTATCTACAATAAGCTGTCCACCATACTCATTTTCAACAAAAGAAATCATATCATCAGAAGCATTCCCATAATAATTGGTCCAAAGCAAAAATTCTCCATCTGCTAACTTAAGGTTCTGAGGCATTAAGTTTTTATCTAACTTATATGGTGAGACTTGAATTCCTAAGTCCTTGAAGGGCTGAGAAGTATCAATACAAGTAAAATATGGCACATAAACTTTCTTAATTTTTGCACTCCTAGCTGCAACATAAAAGCACGATCTCCCACAGTTTAATTTAGCAACAGATTTATCTGCTGAACTAAAGAAATGTACATTTTCGTTAGAGAAAAATGTCTCTATGGGCAAATAGCCTCCATATTCATTAAGTCTATTTATTCTAGTCATTAAATGTAATTACGCATGCAATTTCACTACCCAAACCTTCCGTTTCGCTAGAAACTTCATATAATCCATCAATTACTTTTTTATCAATAATCTCTTCCGAGAACATTAAAAACATTTGATCATGAGTGAAAGGCTTTAAGAAAAAAGTACTCAGCTTAGTAATTTCAACTTTTTTAGATAAGTTCATTATCATTTTTTTAAGAGTATCAGTAGAAAAATTATAATTTTGTTGAAGTTCAATATTCCTTGAGCTTTTTTCATGCGTATCTTTAATAATACCCATAGAAACTGCTAATCTACGATGTAATGAATTCATATTGGGTACATTAATATAAATTTGTCCACCTGAATTAAGATGATTAAAGCAAGTATTTAGTACTTGAGGTGCATCATCAACTTCATGAAGAACTCCATTAAAAATTATCAAATCAGCTTTAAAGGAGTTATTTGAAGAAGACCAGTCCTCAAAAGTTGAATTAACAACTTGTACGCCATTAAAATTTCTACTGATTTCAGAGACAGCATTAAAAGGGTCTATACCAGGCTCAATTGCAATATAATTATTATAGTCAGTTGCTACTGGAAATAATGGCTTAAACCCACAACCTATTTCAATAACATTTTTATTGTTAAAAGGAACTGATCTTAGCAGTTCAATTTCTCTGTAAATTACACTAAATTCTTCGAAACTATATATAGATTGATATTTATTCCAGTATTCATTTATGTTTTTTTTCATTTTTTTATTTCCTTTGTTTAAGAGTTTAAGTTTTTTGAAAATGTAAATTTAGGGATAATTTCGCATCCTATACTTTCTTTAAAATCACATAACCCGTGATTGGGAATTGAGTTTTCGGTTGATGGTCCGATGTCAACAATTTGAATTCCAACCCTTTTGTAATATTCAAAAACACTAAAGGACAAATAATTCATAACTGATAAATTTGAATATTCTACATTATCTCCCCAATAAACAACTTGCACAATTTTATTAGATACATGGAAAATTATTGCTGAACCAACTGGAATATCATCGTCACTGAAAACCAAGAAAAAATCTTTTTTTATAATATGATCTGTTTTATAAATATCAGATAAGCTCATTCTTAAGGGATAGCCTTTTTTATTCCTATTTATTTTTATGACCTCAAACGCAGATTGCCTTTCAGAATCTGTTGTACACTTTTTAAAGGTAAAATTATTCTTTCTCGCTTTATTTAATTGTTTCTTTGCAGAGTACCAAATTAAATTTTCATAATTATCGTTCAAAAAAATCGTTCTAAAATGATAATTCAAATCTATATTATTAATACTATAATTTGCGGTAAATAAAGAGTTGATCTCTTTTGCAATAAAAGTATCGTGGTAAAACAAAGGAGGAAGGGTAAATTGAAGTTTGGTTATTTTGTTTGCAAGCGCCCAACTTTCTAAAATTGGCAACGCACTTTCTAGATATTTTATTCTAATATCATCTTTAACAAAGCTAAAACCACCAAACGGTGCAGAAAACGGAGAAATAAGAGTTTTGTCTATGAGGCCAGCAATCAAGCCTAAACGATGTTTTCCATCTTTAAATAAAAAATAATGAATTCGATCAGCATTTTCCTTATTAGCCTCATTAAATTGCATGCTGTTAAACATATGATATGGTGCATTAACTACGCTGAGGTATTCGTCTCTATTTACTTCAAGTAATTCCATATGATTTTATATTGGGCTAAGCGAATTTGTATTTAAAATACTTATAATTATAATACACATAGATTTCTGGAGATAACATGAAAAATTTACCAAAATGGCTACTTGGATCAGCTTACGTACTCCTTGTATTTATATCGTTTGCGTCATTGGTTGATTTATATGATAAAAGAGAACAGCTAAAAGCATTTTTTAACAACAATTTTGGCTCAAATTATGTTTTAAATGAAGATGATATTTACTGGGCTAATGAAATTATGAATGGTGGATACATTTTGCATTTTCGGCATGCTGAGCGAGATAAATGGATAGATGTGCAAATGTATGATGCGCTTGAAAGTGATCTGCAACCTAATGGTTTAAATGGAACTCGTTATGCTGAAAATGACTATTTTGACAGAGCCGTTTGCCTTAATGATAGAGGTAAAGTACAAGGAAGAGCAATGGGCGAAAGCATCGAACATATTGGGTTACCAATAGGATATGTTGTTTCTTCTGTATCTTGCAGAGCAAGACAAACCGCAGATTTAGCATTTGGCGGTTACGACAGGTTAGAAAGAATACTTGTGCATGCAGGTCCTTATAATGAAAATGAGAAAGAGCGTGTCGATAAGTTGAAAGACCTTTATAAAAATCTTGAAATGCAAGATGGCAAGAATGCAATTGTCTCTGCTCATAATTCTGTTGTCAGCTGTAAAATGTTTGAAAATAATGCTTGTCCTCAAGATTTAGAGCTTGAAGAGGGAGGATTTTATATTTTAAGCAAAACTGACAAAGGGTTGAGGTTTGAATATGAGTTTCATAACTTCAATGATTTTAATAAGATTTTTTACGAGAGGTGAGCTAAAAACCTAATTTTTAATTTTAATTAGGCAATTCTTATCTATGGAGGCTGAAGCCGGAATCGAACCGGCGTAAACGGCTTTGCAGGCCGCTGCATAACCACTCTGCCATCCAGCCATAGTTTTGATCTCGTACTATAATTGATTTAATGTATTTTTACTTAAAATTTTTGTAAACAAAATTAATTATTTCAAGACTATATTCTTTCCGGGTAAAGCAGAAATTATAGATTTCTCTGGAATAGATTTTTTAATTACTGCCCCTAAGCCGATAACTGACTCTTTTCCAATTACAACTTTCTGCATTATTGAACAATTTGGACCCACCCAAGTATCATCTTGAATAGTTACACTTCCACTTATTTCAGCATGCGCTGCAATTAAAACTCCATCACTAATTTTACAATTATGGGCAATATGAACATGATCGTCCGTTTGAACATTATTTCCAACTACTGTTGGCTCAATAGCGCCAGCAACAATTGTGTTTAGCGATCCGAAATTGCAGTTAGAGCCTATGACAACACCACCAAAATGTGGCATTTTATATGCAAAACCATCCTTAGGAAAAGGGGAAATAGGTTGATTATTGTCTTTTTCAACACCAAAACCAGGTTGTCCAATTACAGTATTTGCACCAATTATAGTATTACTGCCAATAGAAACGCTACCTAGTATTTTTACTCCTGGACTCAAGTAGCAATTATCTTCAATTTTGCAATTGGGGCCCACAAAAACACCTGGCATTAATTTAGCTGATTCTGAAATATAAGAGGAATCATGAACGCTAGAATTTTCTTTATATCCACTGGATATATCCTCTTCCACAAGATAGTTGGTAGTAAAGAGAATATAGGCAAGTCTTGGATTTTTAACAGATATTATCAAGACATCTTTTTTTGATTCAATTAAATTATTTATTCCCTCGGGAACAAAAACTATTAACTCAGAATAATTTGATAATTCATTAAAAAAAGCATCATCTGGATTTAAGTTAAATAGAACAGAATTATTTTTAATTCTATCTGATTGGCAAACTCTGAAGACATCTATTCGAGTTTTAACTTTATAGTCTTTCTGAAAATCCGTAAGATTAAATTTTAAATTCATTCAAATGTTAAGTGATCCATTTCTCAATGAAATGAGCCTCTGCAAATTTAGCAACTGAACCACCAATTTGGGGTTCTAAATCGTCAGGATGGGCTACAAATGCAATAATTTTCAATTTTATTATTCCTGAAATATTAATAAGTCATTCTAATATAAAGGCACTCGATCATGAAGCAATAAAAATTAATATGAATATTAGTAAATCGAACTCATTGCTCAACAAAATTTATTTTAACTAAAAAATTTTTTTGAATAATCCAAGCAGCTTTTTAAACCCAATAACATTGAAAGAAAAAGTAAGAAAGTTGCTAGAAAAGTTATTAGCGAATTATTGGTTGCAAAACCAAAAAAGTATGTAAAAACTGAGAAGAATTGAAATGCTGTTTTTAACTTTCCTAAATAAGATACTTTTAAGGCTTGGGTATCTTGATTTGAGTTTGAAGCAATCCTTAGGCCGCTTACCCAAAATTCTCTAGAAATGATCAAAGCACAAATAAAAGTGATGTAAATATCATTGGTATAGGTAATAATTGTCAACAAAGCAAAAAGAGTTAATATTTTGTCTGCAATTGGGTCTAAAACTTCACCCAGCTCTGATTCTACAAAATACTTTCGAGCCAAAAAACCATCAAAAAAATCTGACATTGCAGCAATTAAAAATACAAAAAGACCCAAATAAAGATAATCAAGAAATGCTATTAAAACAAATACTAATGGACTTAGGGCAATTCTTAGATATGTTAAGTAAAGTACAAATGCTCTCATGATTAATTTATGAGGATGGTTTTGCTTTTTTTAATATTTCCCTAGCAATTCTTTTATTTATACCTTTTATTGCCAATAATTGCTCCTCGTCAGCCTCTAGAATAGCATTTATAGATTTAAATATATTAAAAAGTTTTTCTTTGGTTTTAGGCCCAATCCCATGAATAGAATCTAGAATTGATGTTTGCATATTTTTACGTTTGGCATCTCTGTTCGCTTTGATAGCAAATCTGTGAGCTTCATCTCTAGCCTTGGTCAATAGATTAAATACCTCACTATTTTTATCCATAGATTCTTGGCCATTTAAGGAGTAAATGCTTTCAGTGAGAGCTTTTCTGTTTGATCCTTTTTCAATTGCCAATAGTAAGATATTTTTATCTTTAATTTCGGGTATCAGAGCATTTAACTGAGTTTTACCTCCATCAACTAACAGGATGCTGGGATGCTCATCTTTTTCTAATCTTTTATTTATAGCAAATGCAATAGAGCCAGGATCATTTCCACCCAACTCCTTGGGAAGATTGTACGCACGATAAAATCCTTTATCAGGACCATTTACATTAAATCTTATGATCCCAGCTTTAGCATTAGAGCCAGAATGATGGCTAATATCAATACAATCTAAAGTTGGATTAGTGACTTCTAACTTAAATTTCCTAGCTAACTCCTTGAAGGCAGATTTCAAAGAATATTGCTTATTGTTTGAGTTGATGAGAATTTGTTTTGAATTTAACTTGGCTAAATTTAAAAAACTTTTGCTGCCATTGGGTGGTTTGATAAAAATATTTACTTTTTTATTAAAAATTTTTTCAAGGGCATCTTTAAGAAGCTTTCTTTCAAGTATTTTATTAGCAATTAGTATGTTACTGGGCACCTGATTCTTGTGTAAATAATTATGAAAAATAGCTCGCCTAAAAATACTATCTATTTCTAAAGGCTCGCCTGTATTAACTAAGTAAGTATTTGTGGATCTTACTTTGCCATCTCTTACCGAAATCTTTGCAAGGCCAGTCTTTTGCTCAAAGGTTGCGTGCCATACATCAATATTTAATGGATGAATATTTATGGATGCCTCGTCTTCCATAGAAATTAAACTTTCTAACCTTTTCTTATATCTATCAGCCTCCTCAAATTGAAGAGATTTTGAATGTTGATGCATTTTGTCTCTAAGTATTTTCTTTATATGTTTTTTTTCACTGGTGAGGTAGCTTTTAGCTGAAGATATATCCTCGGCATAATCAGATTTGCTAATCATATTTACACATGGTGCACTACAGCGCTTCATTTGATACTCAATACAAGGTCTAGATCTATTGCTGAAGGTGCTATTCGAGCAATTACGAAGTCTAAAAATTTTTTGTAATTCTTTAATCTGATCACGAACTAATTTTGCATTCGTATATGGTCCATAGAAATTTTTATCAGTTGCCTGCTTACTTCTTTTTAAATGAATGGAGGGAAAATCGTGAGAACCTAAAAAATAGATAAATGGATAAGTTTTATCATCTCTTAATAGAATATTAAATTTAGGTTTATATTCTTTTATGAGTTGCTGTTCTAATATTAATGCTTCTGTTTCTGAGTGTGTTGCAAATGTTTCTACCCTAATTGCTTGCTTTTTAATTTGTTCAGTTTTCCTATCTTTAATTGCCGGCGTGAAATAAGATCTTACTCTTTTATTTAAATCTTTTGCCTTGCCAATATAAATTATCTTTGAGCTATCAAAAAATTGATATACACCTGGCTTATTAGGAACATGTGATAAATCTTTGATCATCAAATAATTATTAAAGGCTATTTATTTAAAATTTTCTTTGCAACTCTTTTGCCTGCATTTACACCAAATTGATCAAAAGGATTAACTTGAAGCATAGCAGCAGTAACAAAAACTCTATACTCCCAAAAAGCTATAAGAGCACCTAATGAAGAAAGATCTAACTTATCTAATGAGAAGAAATTTCCTCCAATATTGCTATTGGCAGCATCCATCCCTTTTTTAAATTTAATCTTTCCAGATAATAGCTTGAATTGCCCCTCAGCTTGAGAATTAAGCAGTGCCGAGTGACTGCTTTGGCTTGCAATTATATCAGCCGTAGTTTCAGAGGTACCTTGATGCAAGAGTTGAAAATAAGAATGTTGAGCTGTTGGACCAAACCCGCCGTAAATAGTTTGGCCTGTATAATCGAATATTGATTCAGGATTATTTGGCTTACCAAGAGACTCCATTTCAAGTTGCTGGAGATAATTTGTTATAGATCTAAGCTTCCAGTTATAAGAAAGTATGACTCTGTTTTTTTTATTCAGGAAGTTGTGAGACCAAATATCATTAAAAACAATATTTTTAAGAGCACTTTTTATAGTAGATTTTATAATAACATTTTCATC
>MDTC01099787.1_pt1 | contig 33382 bp, 37 predicted proteins | sample 811181 | NCBI WGS metagenome assembly MDTC01 (sample SAMN05326644, study PRJNA326480) | marine metagenome | isolation source: seawater | place: Pacific Ocean: North | collected 2011
ACTAGGGGAGGGGCGATACTCCCATTTTGTTCAGATTCTCTTCGAGTAAGCATCCGTAGGTAAGGAACCTTCGCACGAGATTGTTCAATGGTTGAGAAACTCATCCAAGTACTCCTTTCGACAGAACGATTCCTGAAACACTGGTTTTCACAGAGTATACTTGCTCTTTAATTAATGATTTGCTCTAGGCCTTCCTTTTACCGCAGGAGCATCAGGGCGATCTCAGTGTTGGCGTTAGCCTGAGCCAGCATGCTCGCCGATGCTTGCGAGAGCACAGAATACTTCGCCAAGTTGGTTGTCTCCTCGGCAATATCCACATCGACCATTCGACCAAGTGCAGCACGCATATTGGTCTTCTGCTGGGTCAAGGACTCCGCATTGAATGCCAAACGGGAATGAACTCCTCCGTTTTGAGCCCGTAAAAACGCTATATTCTCCAATGCCTGAGAAATCACTCCCACAGAGATGTCTTGTAAGTCCAAGAAATCGCCTCCGGATTGTGTGGCAAAGGTTACATCAATCGCAGCTGTCTCATCTGCGGTGCCAGCATTTTTACCACCTGTATTGTAGGCTATAGAGTCCCGATTCCCGTCAGATCCAACCTGTGTGTTAAAGGTAAGTGCAGATAACAATACCGACTTATGAATACTAACTTTCGAGCCAGCTGCTCCTTCCGCACTTGTGTAGATAGTAAGGGTATTATCCAGAGCCGAGTCTTGGTCCTTTCCTCCAAATACGGCCTGTGTGCCTCCTGTTTCAGTGGTGTGCTCGGCAAACAAACTTACCCCATTGAACTTCATCTTTGAGATGTCGTAGAGTTGAGACTGCAGATCTTTAAACTCATTGTTATAACTGGCCCGGTCCTGATCGCTCTTCATCGGATCCTGACTGGACAAACCTTTAAGCTCACTCATCCGGTCTATGATCTTACCGACCGTGTCGAGCATACCGTCCTGTACCTCCATAAATGAAATTGCGTTTTGTACATTGCTTTGGGCACCGGATATCCGATTGATCGCTGCTGATAGCTTCATCGATACCGCCAAACCTCCAGGGTTATCGACTGGTGAAGTTAACTTCTGACCACTTGATAAGCGGTCAAAAGACTTCTGCAAACGAGTTTGATTTACTGCCAAGGCAGTCCCTGCACGCAGAGCTGCCGTGTTAGTTGATATATTTAATGACATGTTATTTATCTCCTATTTTATTCTCCCAAACAGCCTCCTTGCTGAGTGGATCATCCACGAGAAATGTTATTAAGGGATGACTCTTTTAATGAATATTTGTTATTATTTGTGTATTTTGTACATTATTAGTGTGATGATTCTTTTCAGTTTCATCTTATGAAAGTGATTGGGTATACACCGGACTCATGAAGCCCGATGGTATAAAAGTGACTATGTGAAGTAGATCATTAGAAAGAAGAAATAAGTGTAAATTGATGACTGATTTGTTAAATATTGAGAAAGCTGGATAAAAATAGTTTCGTGGCACAAGGGATAGTCACATGTGCACAAATGGCTCCTGATTGATTATGGTGGGTGGTTTCATTAAATGGAAAAACTGCCAAATTGCTGTAGATGAAAGGGGGTCATATATAATAAAAGATTTCGCTATAATTGGTTATTTAAGCAGGTACTAAGATTAGTAGTTTGTTTATTTTTTAATTCGAAATGGTTTGTTTAATTAGCTCATATATATCGCTGCTTTATAGAAATTTGCTATGAATGTGTGGTTGTGGAATGACATTTAAAAGACACGGTTTAACGGAGTAACATAAGTGCAATTTCGGTATTGCTGTTAGCCTGGGACAAAACAGAGGCAGCAGCTTGTGATAAAAATGAATACTTGGCTAAATTTGTTGTTTCTTCAGCCATATCTGCATCCACCATTCGACCTAATGCGGCTCGCATATTAGTTTTTTGAGAAACGATAGATTCTGAATTGAAAGCTAACCTGGAATGGGTTCCGCCATTCTGTGCTCTCAAGAAGGAAATGTTTTCTAGTGCCTGTGATATTACCCCAACTGATATTTGATCTAGTTCTAAGGCGTCAGAAGTGGAAGTCACTGCAAAGGTAACCCAATCCGTTGCGTTTGAGGAAGATTTACCAGAATTACTTACAGTAGACCAAACTTGGGTTGATCCAGCATCCGTGCCATCTGTCATCCGACCACTAGCTAAGGTCTTGTCCATCCTTAGAGTTAATGCGGACAGGAGCAAAGATTTGTGCACGCTAACCTTTGAGCCAGATGCACCATCTGCACTTGTAAAAATACTTATAGTATTATCTTCTAAGGCACTTTGCTTATCTGCACCAAATAATGCTTCATCTGACCCTTTTTCGACAGTGAAATTTGCAAAAAGACTGACACCGTTAAATTTCATTTGCGAGATGTCGTGGAGTTGTACCTGAAGGTCCTTAAACTCATTGTTGTAACTCGCACGGTCTTGCTCACTTTTCATAGGATCCTGACTGGCCAAGCCTTTGAGCTCACTCATCCGGTCGACTATTTTGCCCACGGAATCAAGCAAGCCGTCCTGGACTTCAAGGAAAGAGATTGCATTTTTAACATTATTCTGGGCACCAGTTAGTCTATTGATCGCAGCTTCTAACTTCATGGATACCGCCAAGCTGCCTGGGTCTTCAACTGGAGTACTGATCCTTTTCCCGCTGGAAATTCGATCAAACGCCCTTTGTAGCCTAGATTGATTCAGGGAGAGTGTGGCACCAGCACGATGTGCTGCTGTGTTTGTAGATATATTTAATGCCATGAGAAAGGGTGATTAATTTACTTACTTCTGTAGGTTACATTGAGTGCGTATACATCATTAATAAATTTTCATGTGTATTATTAATGCATACATGTGCATTTTTTCTTAATTTAGATAAAAACCGCATGAGCTTTATGTGATAATAAGTCTAAGAATAATTCATGAATATGTTGCTGAGCATTCTAAAACTCTAAGTGCTAATTTACTAAGGGGAGATCTAGATGGAATAGGTTGGGCGAGAGAATATTCAAACTTGGACTTAGTTGCGTGCACAATTTTCCTTTTATCCGGTGGTATTGCTTGCTCATATTCCAGGAATGGCGTCTTAGCATTCATCATCTTTTCCTCATGAGCACACAGGTAATCGAACGAATTGTATATAACAGAGTTACATGCATATAGATTCTGTTGAGCAACCTCGATGTGAACATTCGATTTACTAAGCAATGTTCTATCTACAGTATCGAATTCTGAAGAACTCAATTCAGGTCGTTTTTTTGGAATAGCTTTTATTCTCATGTTATAAAATCTGGAAGATAATCATAGTTCCCCCGAGCGATTACTTGACGGATGAATCAATGCGAGTTTTTCCTCAAACCGGTGAATTGGTACAGAAACTATCCAACTCCAGTATGTTCTGATTAATATTAAGTGTAAAAACCAGATCTTCATTACTGCGTGCAGGAAACCATTAAACATAACAATAGGTACTTCAGGAACACTGTTATACCTACGCAGGAATCGAGATAATTTGACTCTTATCCCAAAACCAAGCGAGCAACAGTTTAAGGAATCCCTAACGGTTATAATTATAGCATTTGTTTGCATTTTAATGACGCTTAATAGTAGAAGTTTTGATATGCATCACATGATTTGAGTGAGTGACTGAAGGTTTTTTCATAAGACAACACTCACAGACCTGAACTTCTGGATAAGAACTTAGTAGTAACATGAAGCATTCCCTTAAGTTCAAGCATAGCAAGCCGAGCATTCTAAACTTCTGGTTGTTCTGTATGATGCAGTCATCATAAGTCAATAGCTTCTTTACTGAGTAAAAGATTATATCCGTTTTCTATTTCAAAGTATGCTTAGCATTAGTTCCCCTAGGGCATCCTAACGAAGTAGCATTAGCGCAAGCTCAGTGTTGGCATTGGCCTGAGTTAGCATCGCCGCAGCTGCTTGTGAAAGTACTTGATATTTGGATAACTGTGTTGTCTCCTCGGCAATATCAGCATCGACAATTCTACCAAGAGCAGCTCGCATATTTGTTTTTTGCTGTGCAAGAGACTGCAAATTGAACGATAATCGTGATTGAACACCTCCGTTCTGTGCTCTTAGAAATGCAATATTTTCAAGAGCAGCACTAATTACATTCACTGAAATCTGTGCAAGGGTCATGGTTTGATCGATTGTTGAACTGGCGAAATGAACCTTGGTGTTAGAGCCAACAGCAGCAGCAGCGTTTAATGCTTGAACTTGATCAGGGTCATAAGTTTGCTCATCGTTACCATCCTGTAATACTGACAGAGCTGACAATAGACTCGCTTTAAACACACTAACCTTTGACCCCTCACTGCCTTCAGCACTTGTGTAAATAGTCATTGTATTATCTCTATTCAAGAAATTCCCCTGATTTTCTCCTGCAAAGATAGTAAAGTCAGAACCGTAAACTCCATCGGTGTCAGTACTGACATAATTGGCAAATAGGCTTACACCATTGAATTTCTGTTGTGAAATATCCCACAATTGTACCTGTAAATCCCTGAACTCATTGTCATAGGTTGCCTTGTCTTGAGCACTTTTCATGGGATCCTGACTGGACAACCCCTTAAGCTCACTCATACGGTCAATAATATTACCGACAGTCTCGAGCATGCCGTCCTGTACTTCTAGGAATGAGAGGGCATTCTGAGAATTATTCTGAGCACCCGCGATGCGATTAATGGCCGCAGACAATTTCATTGATACCGCTAGACTTCCTGGGTCCTGAATAGGAGAAACCAATTTCTTGCCACTTGAGAGCCTGTCGAAGGATCTCTGAAGCATGGAATTATTTTTTCCCAAGTTATAGCTTGCACGATGAGCTGCTGTATTTGTTGATATTTGTAGTGTCATTTTATTATCTCCTTATTTTGACTAGCACCACACATCCATGTGAGGTGCTCCGCTTTCTTTGGGTTAATTGGGCAAAGCGGAACCCAGTTATTTTTATGTAAATATGTGTATTTTAGTGCATTTATTACAATAAATGTAAAAGTTTGTGTTGAATTATGTTTAAATATTTATTTAAGAAACCTTCATCTAGGCGGGAGAAAAAAGCCGGAAGCAGTTTAGGAAAACCAGCCCATTTAGTTGTGATTTAATAACGATCGGATGGAATTGCATTGGAGTATTCACGGGAAAAACCTCCATCTAAGACTATTCGCATAAGTAAAGTCTGTTGGTTGACAGTTTACAGTGTAAACAAGGCAACTATCTGGATAGTGATTTTTAAAACTATTGATGTATCTGTCTTTCATCGAATAAATCTAGTTCTAAAATGATCCAGTTTATGCCGTGCTAAAAGTTGAGTTAATATTCTCATGTAAACAAAAGGATATAAAAGTGCCTAAAGGGATAAGGCTTCATAAGGGTGAGCAAATTTAGAGAAATCATATTATTTAAAAAATCATACAAATTAACGGATTAACATTAGGGCTATTTCTGTATTCGAATTTGCCTGCGAAAGCATGGATGCAGCTGCCTGAGAAAGTACCTGGAATTTCGCTAGATTGGTGGTTTCTTCTGCTATATCCGCATCAACAATTCGACCCAGGGCCGCCTTCATATTCGTCTTTTGTTTTGCTAAGGAATCTGCTGAAAAATAGAGCCTAGAACCTGAAGCACCATTTTGAGCTCTGAGGTAAGATATATTTTCCAATGCTTTTGTAATAACATTTACCGATAATTGTTTGAGGCTAATTGTGTCCTCTAAACTTTCACTGGCAAAAGTCATGGGATCCGTTGTGTATCCTATTCTTTGGGTTCCAGAAGTGTTGACAGCCTGGCTCCACTGATGGCCAATTTCTTGATCCTGACCAACGGTCAAAGCAGACAGAAGTAACAGACGATGAACACTCACTCTAGAACCTGTACTACCTTCTGCACTCGTATATATGGTCATCGAGTTATCTTGCGAGAGATTCTGATCTTCAGCATTAAATACTGCCTCATTTCCAGTTACGACTCCGGTATTATCAGTGGTATAGTTTGCAAATAAACTGACACCATTGAATTTCATTTGAGATATATCATAGAGTTGGAGTTGAAGGTCACGAAATTCATTGTCATAACTGGCTTGATCCTGCTCACTTTTCATGGGGTCCTGACTAGCTAAGCCTTTAAGCTCACTCATTCGATCAACAATCTTACCAACGGTCTCAAGCATACCATCTTGAACTTCTAGAAATGATATTCCGTTGTTTACGTTGTTAACGGCACCAGAAATTCGATTAATTGCAGCTTCCAATTTCATTGCCACCGCAAGACTGCCAGGATCTTGAACAGGGGAGGTAAGTCTTTTACCACTTGATAAGCGGTCAAGTGTGCGGGATAGACGCTTTTGATTATGTGCCAAATAAAAACTCGCCTTATTTGCCGCAGTATTAGTTGCTATTTGTACTGTCATAATCTACTTCCTTTCCTTCCAACCAACGGGTTGAAAAAAGTTACTAGAGTTTTTTCAAATTCTCTTAATCCTGATAAATCTCCCTGGCATAACTTTATTGCAAATATTGATAAGAACTTGGGGGGATCCATTACCAAGACTGCATGGAAGTATGCTAATTCAATCCTAGATAGTTTAATGTCCTTCAGGCAATTCATAAGCGAATACGAATATTTCTTTGTATGCAATTTCGTGCATTATATACTAAATTCACTAAATACTCATTCATAGTAGCCTCATATGAGTGATCCGACCTTCTCGCCATCGATTAGATGAACCTTTGAATCGGGCCTTATTTTATTGAGTAGTGCAGGAATGCTTTCTTTGGCAAGTAACTTGGTTACCTGGGTATTAAGCTTTGTTGAAAAATCAACCTTAACTTCATTCTCTTCAGTATTGTAGAGATTGCTCCTCTTTATGCTTTCATAACCGGAACGGATATTGAAACCGTTATTAGAGAGAGTGTTGGTTAAGTTGCGTGATGAGCTAATATTTAAGATCATTTTAATTCCTCCTTGAATTTTATTCGGGAGGCGACATCCAGTCTGCCCCCATTCGTTAAGTGTAAATAATAATTAGGACTCTTATTAAGAAACATGCTACATGCTACCTTCGTAGGATAAATTGATTGTCGATTAAGCATTGATTGCTCTTGCAGGTTACACAACCAAGTCTCCTGAGGGTTTCTGTAGGTAGATATTAGCTTTTTCCTATTCTCAAGTGCATTGCATTGAGAATCATTTATTTTAGTTAAAACCATGCAGTAATTATCTGATGCTAACTTTTTCCAAGATATCATAGAAGTGACTGATCTCACTATGACTTCGGAGGGTTTGGCAGCATGAGGAATAACTGTTACTGGTTTTATCTGTTTAATAAGTCTCATTGATTCCTTGAGAATAGAGTTTCCTAAAAAAGAGAGTTACTTTGTTTGATTTGTAATAAGAGAAGATTTATCTAAGTAACATAAGAGCTACTTCTGGTGCAGTGTTCGCTTGTGCCAACATCGCTGCGGAGGCTTGTCTTAAAACACTGTATTTAGCCATACGAGTAGTCTCAGACCCCATATCAACATCTTTGATTCTGCCATTGGCTGCTTCCATATTAGTACGCTGCCTGGACAGATTGATTGCCTGAAACTCAAGGCGTGACATCGTTGAACCATTTTGAGCACGTAGGGCAGCAACATTCTCCATGGCAGCAAGGAACACGCCGACAGACACATTATGTAAATTAATTGCTTTATCAAGAGATTCAGCGGCAAGGGTAAAGGTTAACTGAGTAGTTTCTCCCATTACCTGTTCATTTCCTAAACTGGCTGCGGAAACGGTATTCACTGTGTTTCCAACTGCGACACCTAACTCGTCTGTGTTTGTTGCACTGTTTTCATATGCAGCACCATAGTTTAATTGCCTTACACCAGTAGTCCGAGTGTCTGTCTGAGATGAATCAAATGTCAGAGCAGACCAAGCAAGAGATTTATGAATACTTACTTTTGCACCGGCACTTCCTTCCGCACTTGTAAAAACATCTACAGTGTGATCACGATCAGAATAGGCACCGTCGATATTGAAAACCGCCTCGTTTGTAGAGGATACCCCACCGCCGGTATTATCATCTGCATACCTTGCGAACAAACTGACACCATTAAATGTACCACTGATCATATCTTTCAACTGGATCTGCAAATCCTTGAATTCACGATTGTAGGTCTTTTGATCGTTCTCGTTTTTCATCACATCCCGACTGAGACCTTTGAGTTCACTCATACGATCAACGATTGTACCAATTGATTCTAAAATTCCGTCTTGTACCTCCAAATAAGAAATACCGTTTTGTATATTTTTCTCTGCTCCAGCTAATCGATTGATTGCGGCTGAAAGTTTCATTGAGACTGCAAGTCCTCCGGCGTCGTCGGATGGGCGTGTAATTCTGGTACCACTCGCAAGCTTTTGCATACTACGCTGCAATTCTGTTGAGTTACGTCCGAGGTGATAGTTAGCAGTTACTGCTCCTTGATTTGTACTTATGTATAATGACATGATTATATCCTCCTTGATTTATTTGTATTTAATGCCTTTGGCCTCCGTGCCTTAGGCGATACGACTATTAGGGGTTATGGGAAGTCGACACCCAGTTGATAAAATTATTTGAATTTTGTAGTGCATAGCTGTGCTATTAAGTAAATTTTTAACAATATTAATTAAAGTTACAGGATTCATTGTAGTAAGGTTAAGGCCATGCCGGTTAATGAATTCGCCTGGGCAAGCATAGAGGTACTGGCTTGTACAAGGATATTATATTTTGAGAAACGAGTACTCTCTGATGCCACATCCACATCCATAATCCTTCCTCTACCCGCATCTAAATTGTTTTTCTGCATTATTAAATGATCGTATCCATGTTCAAGTTGGGACATAGATGCACCATTCTCAGCCCTTAAAGTAGCTATATTTTGTATAGCCTGAGCATAAACTTGTACGGAAATCTCTCCTAAGTTTATCGTTTCTGATAAATCCTCACTCGCTAATCTAAAGAATGTCGATTGATCCCCACGGCTAAAAGAAACAGCAGAGAGTGTAGCTGCGTTGATGGTTATTGCTGAAAGTAAGAGTGAACGGTGAATACTGGCAATGGCCCCCTGTTCTGCCTCAGGTGTCATAAATACATTGATATTATTTAATTGAGATGAATTTCCTTCAAAAAGTGCGTCACCAGTTCCGTCGGAAGTAGTTTGGGCAAATAAACTAACGCCATTGAATTTAATCTGAGACATTTCGAATAATTGAACCTGTAAATCTCTAAATTCTTTATCGTATGAAGCTTTATCAGTATCGTTTTTCATCACATCGTGATATAAGCTCTTCAATTCAGACATCCTGTCCAAAATTTCACCTGCACCAGAAAGTACACCGTCCTGCACCTCAAGGTATGATATCGCATTAAGCATGTTCTGCATTACTGCACCTGATCGTAAAACCTGAGACTCCAACTTCATCGCGACAGCCATACCACCAGCATCATCGGTTGGATTTTCGATACGCTGTCCACTCGATAAACGGGCCATACTCTTACGCAGCTGATTATTATTCCTGCTTAAGTGTAAGTTTGCCACTGATGCTGAGTGATTTGTATTTACTGTGAACTTCATAATTAAAATTTTATGTACTGATTATTAACTACTTAGGAAACTTGCTCTTGTTATTGCATTCTTAATTAATTCTAATGAGTCAAAATGAACGACCTGGAATCCAAAATATAAATGCACAATAGTGCATTTTTTACAAAATAAGGCTAAACATTTGCTATTCATTGCTTGTATTAAATTAAAGGGACTTAACTCCCTGGTGGAAATACCTTCAAAGGACAGTTAGGAGTAGGATATTAAACCTTCACGCCATCTTGATGAGTCTAGTTGTAACAGAATACAAGATACAGTATAGTGTTAGGTAACTTTACTTATACCATTATCCACTAGGATGGATTAGGTGTAAGTGATTATGAGATCGTCCTTGATCGCATGGCGACAACATCCTGCTGTCGGGAGAGTTGCTAAGTTAAGTTAAATTAGATGAAAGTTGTAAAGTGTGCGAAGTTTCAAGAACTGAATATACATCCTATAAGTATTGAATACTTGCAGAATAACTTTCTAGGCGAGTCCTCCTGATAATGGGTTAATAGTAATTTTCATAAAAAAGTATTACGCTGCATTGAAAAAAAAGCTGTCAGCTTCTCTTTGAAGCAGTTAATGAAACGAAGAATCGAATTATATAAACTTGGTTTTTCAGCTGTTTGTAGAAGTTTAATATCAAATACCATATGGTAGAGGTACGGTAATTTGAACTGGAGCACTATTGGGCCAGTTAATATTAAGTTCGAATTTAAATAAGAAAGAGATCGCAACTTCGGAACCAGGCCAATGCCAATCAAACCTGGCCCCGAGTTGCGTTCTGGCAACATACAAGCCATCTCATCATAATTTAATGAGTGTCGTATGCTTGCCATTCGCCCAAGCATAGTCTTTACCAAGGACTGGAAGTTTGGGCTTTGCGATATTGCATGAGTAGTAAACAAACCTTTGCAATTTAAAGGCTCAAGGAAGTCCGGATTGACTACGGACTTGGGCACTACCTTACGATTTAAAATTGAGTTTAAAGTAAACACAGCCTCCTTGCGTTTTAAAATGGAGGAGGTGCTGGGAACAAAAGGATATTTTTCCACACCAGTATTAAGATTATTAGCTCTGTCAATAATCAGAGTAACAGACCTGTGCTTTTTGACAGTATCTTGAAAATCTTGAATGTGTACTGAGTCTCTCATCAAAAAAGTTAACGAAGAATGGGGTCGAGCACTCGGCTCCTAAAATGCTTGGTGGTTAATTGAATCAACGAATCCATCATGTTCGTAGATTTTGAAATCGCATTGGCTGATACCTGCATCCTGATCCCTTCCTTAACCAGACTTACAGCTTCTTTGGCAATATCAGCATCCACAATTCTAGAATGGGCAATCCCAAGGTTAACCCTTTGTTGGTCCAAATCATTCATCATTATCGAGTATCTTGATTCAGCCGCCGCAATTTGAGCGAGAGAATCATAAATCAATGATTTTTGTGCGTCTATCTGATCAAGGGCCTTAAGGGCATTTTCAGATGTACTAATATCTGAGCAGTCAATAGCTCCAAAAGATATTGCATTAAATGTTTCACCGGTTGAATCAATATACAAATCATTGTAGGGCAGGCTAGGAGCAAAAGATGCGGTCACTTCATAGGTAAATAAATTCCCTGTATTTACACCGATCATGGTAATTTTTGTACTGTTACCGGAAGGTGCGTTAATCATGAGCTCGCCATCCAACTCAAGCCGTCTTTTTAATTCAGCACCAAAAAGTTTATCATAATCAGCAGCAAGAATATCTGCATCTGTAGGATTGGCAGGTAGAACACCAGTAGATGTAATATTATCATCGTGATAATCAACTGATAGTTCTACATCACATGTGTTAAAATCAATGGTAAATGTATCGTACCTACCCGCACCAGAGTTGCCAACCGTCTGCCACCTACCGGTAGTAAAGATGCCTTGAAAGTCCTTATCTTTGGATCCATCAAAGTATTCGTACAGTTTATTAGTAAGTCCTGCTGTATCAGAATTACCACTAGCAGGTGCAACTAAATAACCCGCAATTTCATCAGGGATTTCTCCTTGAAAAACCCAGATTTGATCTTCCGCACCACCAGGACATAATCCAACCGTAATCTTGCCACTCGTTGCCATTACATCCTTAGTAATAAACTGGGGCAAATTAGTCGGAGTAAAGTCATTACGGTCTTGCAAGCCATCAGTAAAGTCAGACCGAACGCCTCCAAAAAGTCTTCTCCCGTTAAACTCCTGATCGAGCATGTCGTTAAGTGTATCGGAGATTTCTTGAAATTCTTTATTTAATAAATCTTTATCAGCAGAACCATTTGCTCCTGCTTCACTCTTCGTGACATCTAGTGAGGAAAAGGCCAGTTGCTCCATCCTTTGATACATATCATCAACCTGGAAAAGGACACTTTCCTGACCTTTTATAAAACTTAAGAAATTTTGCAGGTTAATCTTACTAGACATTTTTGAGTGATTTTCAGAATTTATCGCCGAACCAGCCGATAAACCACCCGCATCAAAATCGTAAATTGAAGATTTGCTTCCAGTTACTATGTTGCGAGTCGCTGCCGCATGTTTTGCCTGTGCGGAATCAAAATGATTTCGGGCAATCAAAGTAGATACATTACCAAGGTTCATAGTTGGCTGGAGATGTTGTGAGGTTTTAAAGAAAATCCTAAACTGGCCACCTCGACCGCTTCAGGGAAAATACCCGAAGCGGTCGCAGTGCCAACGGTCCGCATGAAATCTTGAGCTTTAAGTATCATTTCCAAAACTCTTCGATGCTTATTTCAACATGCGGGACAGAGGAGCATTATTGTAAGAGGGTAAGGGCAATATTAGACAGTTGATTTGCCTGCGCTGTCATCGAAGCACTTGCCTGTACCAAAACATTATTTTTAGCAAACCTGGTAGATTCCATGGCTACATCAACATCCATAATCCGACCATGAGCTGCCTCAAGGTTCACCAAATTGGTTTGGTGTAATTCATAGGATTGCTGAATTCTTTGTTGCTCGGCACCATTTTCGGCACGGGCATCAGCAATTTTCTGGATGATATTTGTAAATTCCGAAATATCAACTGCAGTGATGTCGCTAATGAAACCAACCCCACCAATAGATACATAATTTGCAGAACTTATCTTGGTGGTGTCGATAGATCCACCACTACTAAGGTTAAATCCACCGATATTAGCAAGACTAGCTGAAGAAGCGGCTGCACTACCTGTTCCACCGATAGCAGTTCCTGATTCAAAACTTAATAAATGCTGTAAATTTGTGACATTGATACTAATATTACCATCAGTTGAAACTCCGGAAGGATGTGTAAGTAGAGTAAAAGAAGACTTATTAAAACTTACCTCAGTACCAGACTCAAAAGTGTACTTTGCAGTACTATTAGTATTAGAATCTGATGGATCTGTGGTTTCGTCCCGAAATAAATCAATTCCGTTAAACTTTTCAACCTTCAGTTGGTTTAGTTGCTGTTGCAATTCACGAAACTCCTTGGAGTAGTTTTCAATATCTCCAGAATTTTTAGTTACATCAGCAGCCATTGTGCGAAGTTCAGCCATGCGGTTTACTACTTTACCCACTGTTTCCAGTCCACCATCTTGCACTTGTAGGTATGATAGTGCATTTTGATGATTATTGAGAACAGCTTCTGTTCGTCTTGCTTGGGAATCTAGCTTGTAGGAAACCGCAAGACCTCCAGCATCTTCTGCAGGTTGGGTAATGCGATTGCCTGAAGACAATCGAGCTAGGCTTTTGCGTAGAGCATCGGCATTTTTACTTAGGTTAAATGATGCACTGGTAGCTGCAGCATTTGTGTTTATTACTATTGGCATTGTTATTTTTCCTCCATGATTGGATTAGTGGCTTCCTTGCCACAAGTTTGCTTGTTTTGTGATGGGAACAGCACCCATATTAATTTGAGGTAAATGATAATTTTTAAGAAATACATCGGACCATGTCTCTTTTAAGAAAGTTAGGATAGGCAAGTACGGGGAATTACTAAAAAATAACTTGAACTGAAAATACGACCTATGCAGAGCATGCAACAGTAGGTTTATAAAACAAAGAATACGCCTGAGCATCAGATTAGTGTGGTCTAAATATGCAGTCGGGCATATAAGTAGCCTGACTGGATACGGGAAAGAGCAAGTTTCCAACGCCCTAGTATGACTGCCTAAAGGCAAACTCCTCTCTATCCGATAATCGGCTCTGTTTGTTACTTGATACATGAAAAATTAGGTATTTTTTAAAATTAATAAAACTGACTGAACGAATCTAGGCGTTCATTGAAAAGCGGCATAAGAGCTTCGTCCCAAAGAACTTGCCTAAGCAAGGGAGGCGAAGAATAATTGTTTGGCTTTAAAGGCTTTCTACCAGTGGATGAATTCATCCATCCTGTTGAGGTGCCTGCAGCCAAACTCCTATCTATCCGATAATCGGCTCTGCGTGTTACTTGATACATGAAAGATTAAACATTTTTTTAAAATTAATAAAACTGACTAAACGAATCCAGGGGTACATGCGAAAGCGGCACAAGAGGTTCGTCCCGAAGAACATGCCCAAGCAACGGAGAGAAAGAAGAATTTCTTAGCTTAACAGGATTTTCCCAAGTGAATGTATAGATCCATCGTGTTGAGGTGCCTGCAGGTAAACTCCTTTTCATCCGCAAAACTGCTCTATTATTGATTTGGGTCATTGAATAAATAATTACTAAAAGTACTTGTTTATGAACTGGTTTTTCTTGATAGGTCGAAGACTGAAAAATATCCCACTGGAAAGATTCGAAAGTTAATATCCTGATGTATCCTCATAGCATTCCTCTTCATTCGCTGATGCTTGAATCGACAAGCACCAGCGAAATGAAAACAGGAAAGCAAGTAGTGGTCTGATTGTCATAGATTCTCATGACATATTGTGTATTAAGACCTAAATACTTACTGATACTAACAACTTGCTATTTTGTTTCTTGTCTTATTGAAGCAGTGTCAGGGCAACTTGAGTAAGTTGGTTCGCCTGAGCCGTCATCGATGCACTTGCCTGTACCAGTACATTGTGCTTCGCAAATCTTGTTGACTCTAAGGCTACATCCACATCCATAATCCGCCCATGAGCTGCCTCAAGATTAACCAGATTGGTAGAATGCAAGTCATAAGACTGTTGGATTCGCTGCTGTTCAGCACCATTTTCTGCCCGTGCATCTGCAATCTTTTGAATTACATTAGTGAATTGTGAAATACTCACTTTAGTAATGTTGGCAATAAATCCGTCACCGTTGACAACTGGAACATTATTTGAGTCATTAATCGCAGAAGCTTGTGTAGTGCCACTTGTGGCAAGACCCATTAAGTTATAACTATTACCATTTCCACCATCCGTAATTGCACCGATGGAAAGTACAAATGAAAGGTTTCCAACATTAAGATCGATATTTCCATCAGCATCAATTCCACTAGGGTGAGTCATTAGCTTTCGCGAAAAGGCCGTATAAGTACCCTGAATGCTAACTCCATTTTCATCTCGATACCTATAGATTGCTCCTGTGTCAGAGTCCAAAGTGCCACTATTGGTTGTACCTCCGGATACTGCAAAAAGACTAATTCCATTGAATTTCTCTAGTCTAATTTGGGTGAGCTGATCCTGTAATTCGCGGAACTCCTTGGAGTAATTTTCGATATCTCCACTATTCTTCGTTATGTCAGCTGCCATTGTTCTCAATTCAGCCATCCTACTCACTATAGTACCGACTGATTCTAATGCACCATCTTGCACTTGTAAGAAAGAAAGTGCATTTTGATGATTATTAAGCACAGCTTCCGTGCGTTTCATGCTGGAATCGAGCTTGTAAGCAACGGCTAACCCACCGGCATCTTCTGCTGGCTGGGTAATGCGGTTACCCGAAGATAAGCGTGCTAAACTCTTGCTTAAGTTAGCGTGATTTTTACTTAGGTTGAATGCGGCTGTGGTTGCAGCTGCGTTGGTGTTTACTACTATTGGCATTGTTATATCCTCCTTGATATAGTTAATTTTTCGGTATCCTTACCGAGTTATTCCGCCTTAGATGGGTGACGGCCCCCATGCGTTAAAATCTAATCAATGTAAGTTTTTAGGTTAGGTGGTTAAAAATTGGCATTTGATTGAAAATTTATCTGTATTCAGTCGAGTAATTTCACTGGGAACGCAAAACGTAAGACAGAACTAATTGATGCTGAAAGCTTCTCTGCAAGGGTTGGTTTGTTATAAGAGATCGTAGATGTTATGGAACGAGATGATAATTTTCGTTCCTGCAACTTTCTTCGTTTGCTGAGGTTTTTAGAAATTTGATTTAAATGTGCCCGGCCATCTTGTACCTCGACTAAGGCGTTTAGTAAATCGGACATACAAGCATTACCTAACTCTACACTGGGTAAATTGTGATCATTTACCCCAGCTAAAAAGGATTGCAATGAGACCATAGTGACAAGCTTGGGGTCGGGCAGGTCGAAATGTGATACACCTGCTTCCTGTTCAATATGAAACCGGATTGGTTGTTGTACCCCGTCTCCAAAAAGTGATTTCCCCATAAAGGTTTGTTTCATCGCATTTTGTAAAGATTGAGCATGCATTAGATATACTGACCAGGTATCCGATGAAATAGCGCGTCGCTGTCTGACCGGGAGTTGCTCGCGATATCCTACAAAAATTTGAAATTCCTTAATAAGCTGGCAAAGGACTTTCTGTTGTTGCTCAATGAACAATGCGGCATCCCTCGAATGCCTAGTCATTGTTGTATGGCGATTTGACTGAGAAAAAGTACGCTTTACTGTGGAACTATTAATATTCCCGACTTGGAATCCATTCGTTGCTATGGTTTCGCACATACCATTTTTACTTAACAGGGAATATCCCGATGCCCCTGATCGAGCATGTGAAGAAATCTCAATATCTCTCATGATAATGTTAATTAAAATTTAATAATTGGTTAACAATAAACATAAATTTTATTGTCTGTTCTGATAGACATAGCTGGACTACGCCTTATAGGTAAGAAGTTTGATTACTAGTTATTGGTTAGGTACAATCGACACAGATCAAGCACACTTATGATACGCCGATCATGCATTGTAATGATTTATAAATGTTGATTTTTACAATATGATTTGAGTGGTTATAAATTTACTGAAATTCTGCAGGTACAAACAGATATGTCGCCTGCAATGATAAAATGTAATATCTTTCGTATAATCCATTTGAAATAAGCCAGATATCGCCGCTAATACTGGCATCTGCATTGTAAATGCGGCAATCGAGCAATTAGATTTGGCTGAAGTAGCAATATCAAAAGTACTCTCACTTATTGTTCTAATTGTTTTCAAAATATGTCGAGTTTTTGAATGAAAAGAATAGGGAAGCAACCAATCGGAAGCTCCGAGTAATACCTGAAAACGGTGTTCTTCAAGTGTACGTTAAAAGTTATATAGATCATTTTATCAAAGGTCTCCTTTCGTACTAAGCACCATGGCCGCTTGTTCTATTTTCCTGTGCATATGTACATATTGTCTGGGATTTTCATTCCCTTCATGTTCGGAGTCTGATTGCTGGTATTTTTGTGCATGGGCAGGAAGCAACCCTTCGCTTTGGTTTATTATCTGGTCACCTGATGCACGAAGAACATTCTTCTTTGGTGGCGGTGGACGATGTCCACCCATATGGTTATCTATACGCATTGTATATTAGAAAATTGAAATTAGGAAATTGATTTAAATTTGACTTATCATCGACCGAGGAGAGTTAGGGTGATGTTCGATAGTTGATTTGCCTGTGCCACCATTGAAGCTGCTGCTTGGACACGTACATTTAACTGAGCGAAGCGAGTAGACTCCAAAGCAATATCGGCATCCATTATTCTTCCATTTGCCGCTTCTAGGTTTGTCATATTCATAGAAAGCAGTTCATCCACCATCAAGAGCCGATTCTGTTCAGCACCGTTTTCTGCTCGTGCATCTGCAATTTTCTCAATAACCGAGACGAATTGGCCCATTGAAACAAATAATATACTTTTAAGGAAGCCCTCCTCATTAAAAACCTCGGCATTTGCTGTACTCGAAGTTGTAGGAAAATTCGAGGCGTTGATTTCATTTGCATTTGCAAGATTCGTTGCGGTTCCTGCAAAAGAAACCACATAACTAGAATCCAATGATCCAAGGGCAAAAATGTTTTGAAAGTTGGTTACCCCAATGGAAACATTACCATTTTCAAATTGACCGCTGTCATGAGTGTACAGAGTGCGTGAAAATATAGTCACTTGATCAAGATTCTCATCAAGGGTTACACCTTTATTCAAAAGAGGCTGAGTAGGCGGCTGTGCACTTTTTGAGTCGCTTACGGAAAATAAACTAACGCCGTTAAATTTCTCCCGATAGATTTGCCCTAATTGTCTCTGTAATTCAATAAACTCTTTACTGTAATTTTCAATATCACTGGAGTTTTTGCTGACATCTTGAGCCATTGCCCTAAGCTCCGACATTCTGGATACAATAGTACCTGCAGACTGAAGGGAACCATCTTGGACCTGGAGATATGATATTCCGTTTTGAACATTGTGACGCACTGCCTCCGTTCGTTTTAAACGGGAGTTCAGTTTATAGGCAACCGACATGCCACCTGGGTCATCTCGAGAATCGACGATTCGATTCCCTGAAGACAACCTTGCCAAGCTCTTCCGCAATGCATCATTTGCATGAGATAAATTTAAAGCTGATGCTGTGGCTGCGTTATTCGTATTAACGGTAATGGCCATATAAAATTATTGTTTTAAGGAAATATATTTTAATTAGTTCTGAAGATTGGGACGTTTGAGCGGACCCGGATCATCGTCTTTGGGAAAGGGCGGGGGAGTCCATCTACTGCCGCCGAGAAAATTTTTGAGCGTTCGAACAACACCTTGCCATTTTTGGAAAACTAGGTGCCACTGTAGACGGTTGTGAGCACATAATGAACGCCACTCTCCAAAGGCTTTGCCGAAAGTTTCCGCATCCAACAAGAGTCCATCGGCAGTAGGCGATATTTTACCCCGATCTATTGTCAAAAGACCTGATTTAAGGATATCGCAACGGTCAATAGACAAACCTTCCCAATGGTATTTGGCAGGTACAACAACGGTAACTGGTTTAGAAGGTCCCATAGAGAACAAGGCTGTATGATCGTAAGTCTGCTTGGTAATTCCCCTAAATAATTCGCGTGACTCATCAAACTTTGATTGCAAGCAATCACGCTTTTCAGGAGCAAGTTTTGCCTGGTTTAAAAGAAGTGCCATCTCGCTCAGTCTTCCACCCATTTTGGCAAGTGCGACTTCCTGTTTATCAATTAACTTAACTCCGGCCTCAAGGTTCGTTGCAACCGATTCTAATATAACCTGTTCTACAGGAATATCCTTTAATTCAGCATTTGTGCAATTAGTAACGCCTTCAGCAATCATTCGATCCGCAAATGGCTTTTCCCTATTAAGTCCAACAACTCTTCCACCTGCTAATACCTTGGCAAAGCCAGAAAGTTTTTGATGTTTTTTTCGAGGAGAGGAAGATGATTGGGCCAGTGCAAATGGTATAGCTAAACCAGAATGAGTAGGCGTGATTTGAGTAATATCTTTCATTGCTTTCTGGTTCCTTGCTTCAACTCAATAAGATTACGAAAAACAGGCTGTGTCTGTATTTCGAGATGATCGCAACCGTTTACCCAAAAAGAAGTAGTAGAGACACTAAAATATGGGAATATTCTTTCTGTAATCATATGTTAATAAATATATAATCGGACAATGTTAAGTAATCTTTAATTTTTATTTAACTTTAATTTAGAAAAATTACATGGTGCAAAATAAAGATACATTTAGTTCAATCTTAAAAGCTATGAACTTGGGTTAAGCCAATGCCTCATCAGATTACTGGGCGTGCCGCCTGTTCTTGATGGAGTCAGTCGGATGGTACTAGAGAACCTGGTGCGGTAACAGAGGCTCATCTGTGAAACACATTTTGTTTCTAAATGTTTCCAGTTCGACAATGCCGCCTCTAAATTAACGATTGCCATTTTTCTGCTCTGAAAATTGTAAAGCTCACTTGTAACTTTGGGTTCTTGAGTATGTTCGTAATGACTGGCCCATAACCTACCATTTCTTGGCACAACACTCGACCTTAACGATGAAGCTTGAGTAGTTAGATTTGAGTTCATGATTTTGTAAATTTATGAGATTTTTGAAACAAAGGGGCATAAGGTAAAAGGGAACGAGACTTTGCATAGATTTGGAAATCAGAACTTTGCAGCGAATTTTTGCAGTGAAATAAAGGCTGTGAGTTTTCACCGGCCATTGCATTAATCGCCGTGTTTCCCTTTACCAAACCACACATATGGTGACCAGGTACACCTCCCCGTATACTTGAGGCAGGAGCACTACCGGGGATAAACCCGGAGTGCAACACGCCTGATTGTACAGAGTTGTGATTCATAGATGGCGATGGTGTGAGATCGCACTTTCCCCATCTATTTATTATTTTCATTCTATGCATTAAACTCGTTTCTAATGAATATTATGCCCCTCTCTTATTACTGAAGTAGCTGGAGAACGATTTGGTTCATCTGGTTGGCTTGAGAGACCATGGCCGCACCTGCTTGTAAAAGCACATTTTGCTGCGCCATTCTTGCAGCTTCTTTGGCCATATCAGCATCCATAATCCGCCCATGAGCGGCCTCTAGGTTTACCTGATTCTCTTCCAGCATGCGGGTTGCATAATCGAGCCTTGTTAATGTTCCACCATTTATTGCCCGAAAATTGGCGATGGTTTGAATGTAATCAACAAAGTCAGCCACGCTAAAGTCTCCCAAATCATTAGATGTGTTGAGAAGATCTTTATTATTGTCTGCATCTGAATCGATGTGACCACCTTCTTTAGCAACTTCAGAGAATGCGGTAGTACTGTAGAAGTCGTCTGCGGTTCCGTATATTCCGTCACCTCCAGCATTTAATCCGCCGTAAAACAGATCATCATTGCTGTTATAAATTCCATCGGCACTGATGTCAGGATCCGTTCTTCTTTCTATACTATTTGTACGAACTAATCCTGAATCAGGTAAACGATCAATAAAATCGAGACTTTGATTCGGCTTATAATATACTCCGTGTGCTAGGTCAGTCGCTCCGCCTCCACCTACTGTATCGACATACAGGTTGAGTTCGGTAACAGCACCTTGTAACAAAAGTTGTTCAAAACTCGTTACACCTTCTTGACCACTACCCGCAGTGAATGATTTATCACTCGATGAAAGATGGGAGGTATAGACATAATGTTTACCTTGGTAGTATATATTGTCTCCGCGTTGATAATCGACATCAATAGTCTTATTGATCAGGGATCCAAAATGAGTCTTGGTCCAATAATTATCATTGGTGACATCTTTATAATCATCCGTTTTATTGGTGGCAAAATCGGTGTCACTCAGAGGTGATCCCGTGACCTTGGTCCAATTGTTATTTAAATCGGCATGAGCTAATGGATTACTACCAATAGAAACCGCTCCGTCAGCCTTGTACCAATCTCCATTTGCCAGAACAAACGAATTATCATCATATGCACCACCAAGGTAGGTTCCCTTTACATTACTTGTGAGAGAATAAATGACCTGTGTATTACCAGTTGTTGCCAAACTAACGACATTATCTCCATACTTGAAAATACCACTATCGCTCCATTGTTTAAGCTCCCAATTCTGGGTGGGTTCGTAGATATCACTTCCTACCTGTACGAAAGTTGGGGTATAAGCATTGCCTATATTGTCACCTAAAATTGCTGCGAAAATAGAAACATCTGAACCGTCATATGATGCGGGGGTGGTGTGTTCAGAATTAGGCATGATGTAACTCGAGGTTGGCCTTCCGTCTTGATCGGCAGTACGGTCAACTCCCACATATTCGAAGTATTTTCCGTCGCCCATATACTCTTCAATAATTTTATTTAAAGGAATATTACGGGGGACATCGGTTTGTGCTTTAATAAAGATAAAACTATTAGGGTCATTCCAGTGTGCCTGAACTTTTAAAATATCACCTTCTAAATAAGCTACTGCTTCTCCTGAAGAATTAAATTTTAGACTATTATGATCATATTCAGAAGCATTGGGATAGGCTTCTGAAAACCCTTTACCCGATTTGTCAGCGATACGAATCCAGTTGGAATTAACATCTGAACTATCTTCAATTTTAGAGCCTGACTCAACATCCTTTAACGCCATAAAATAGCCTGCCGTGGCATCAGTAGGACCTCTCCGAAAAACAACATCACCGCTTTTGTAGTCGCGGGTTGCATACCCAGGGTTAGCATCAAGAATTCCACCGTCGGCAGTGAATTCACCAACCAATTGACGGTACTCTCCCCGAGAACCAGAATTAAGTTCACCATCAGCTCCAAATTTGGATTTAAAATTTTCAAACAATCCAACGCGGGATAGTTCAATCTTTTCTCCCAATCCATCATCTGATGTGACGATTTTTAAGTTATTACGATCTGGACGAACAGTTGCAAAAAGAGATACTCCATTAAATTTTTGGACCTTCAAAGAATTTAATTCTTTTTGAAGTTCATGAAACTCGTGATTGTAAGTCTCCCGGTCCTTGTCATTCTTGGAAACATCGTTCCAGAAGGATTTTAATTCAGACATCCGATCGACAATTTCACCGGCAACTTTAAGAACACTATCCTGCATCTGCAAAAAAGAGATACCGTTTTGGGTGTTCATCATCGATGCAGTGGCACGCCTTAAACTGCTTTGTAATTTCATCGCAACAGCCAGACCACCCGCATCATCGGAAGCAGAGGTAATGCGGTTTCCACTTGATAACCGCTGTATACTTTTACTCAAGCGACTGCTTGCTCGCTTAAGATTTAGAGAGGCATTGGTAGATGCCAAGTTTGAATTTATTGTTATACTCATGATAGTCCTCCTTGACTTTTAAGGCTTCGTCCTTGAAGCCCGTTTCGAATTTTTTGGAAGGGTTTCGAGACCCTTGTCGCAGACCTCCTTGTCGTCGACACCATGGATAATCGCCCACCTCAACCTTTACTTTAGAAAAAACTTAAAAAAAATTCTTAAATTTTATTAAAAAATATCTTAAGTTATTGTTTGTTAAGTATTTAAGATTTTTAAAATTTTTTATTTTTATTTTCTAAACCATCCTTAATGGCCATTTAAAAAAGTTTCCTAAAACATAAGTCCAAGCGATTATCTGTTTGGCATTGATATAAAGAATGTTAAATGACAACCTCATATCATGCCCAAGGTATTGGCAGATAAAGAGGAAGTTATATTTCAAGAGGGTATTCCCACTGACCCTAGTCAGATTTACCAGCTTCTCATGGGTGCATTTGCCGAACAGAGGCGTTCTGTAGTAAAATTTACAGTGGACGGTCATGATGCCTTACAAACCGGCAAATTCCCTGATTCTTTTGAAATAATAGAAGCAGAGAGCCTTACACACGATGAAATCACCTTCCGGTTATCAATTGATTTTATCAATCAGATGAGCACGCTAGAAAATTCAATAACTGCTTATCAAATTAATATTCTTACCACCCCATGGTCAGATGTTTTTAAGCAGATGGACTCTTTCATTTCTAAAATTCAACCTTTTGCAGACCTTATTGATCATATTAGCCCGTATGCACAATCTTACTCACCGCCCTGGAAGGACGAGATTGAAAAATTAGCAAAACAACAAGCCGAATGCCTTGGTCGCATTCTTGGCACTTTTGAAAACGCTGATCCAGCGGGTCTTTCTGAAGAATTAGAAAATGGGTTTTTGCCCATGCTTAAAACTACCCTCGCTCTTTTCAGCAAAACCATTATCCCTTTTTTAAAAGAGGCAACCGAACAGAGTGCCAATGCTTGAATCCAATTTATCAATATTGCGAGCTCGGTTCCCTGAGGTTTTAAAAAGGATTCTATCGTGTTCAAACACCTCACCCCTTCATTTTGAATTTCGAGACGGTCGACTTTTTACCTGTGGAAAAAGAAATTCATTTCCAACCTATGGAAATTCAAGCAAAGATAATTTAATCAAAAAATGGTTTTCCAATCTCTCCATCAAAAATGAATCTCTCTACGCCCTAACTGGTTTTGGTGATGGATCTCATGTAAGACATTTTTTAAAGAGTACTGGAGGAGGAACTTATTTACTAGTTGCTGAAAAGGACCCTTACTTATTGAGGGAAACATTTTCGCATTTTGATTGTTCTGACTTTTTAGCAAATGAGCGTTTATTACTCGGAACTGGAGATTGTGATGATGATTTCTTTAAGGATTTACAGGCAGCCGCTATGCTCGGTCTTTCCGATGTAAATGGCTTAGTCTTTTCCCCATTACATTGTGTCGATGAAGCTTACTACGATAAATCTCGTAACGAAATGGTGCGTCAATACTTGGTAGTTAGACCTCTTATGGAGGTAAATCTACGAACCGGAATTAATTTACAGGAGAATACATTCGAAAACATGGCCCATATGGCAACATCTCCCGATGTCGGAGAGCTTGCTGACCAATTCGAAGATATACCTTTTATTTTGGTCGGTGCCGGTCCTTCTCTAGATGATTCGATAGAATTTCTTAAAAGTGTTCAGGACAAAGCAATTATCGTTTCCAGTAATAGTCCTTACAGAAAGCTCATTAATTCTGGCATAAAACCTCATCTTGTAGTTACCGCAGACCCCTTGGAACCGACGCTAGCAGGCTTTCAAAATGTATCTTTGGATGATGTTCCTCTTGCATGCCCTTTTAGTGCATACCCAGAAATTATTCGGCGATTTTCAGGACGTATTTTATCCTGGGTAACCTTTAGCCCAGTGGTGGATGCACTGAAGGATTATATGGGAGAAAAACCGGGCACTCCAATCATGGAGCAGGGTACTGTTTCTGGCTGTGTACTGGATCTTTCAAGATTATTTGGGTGCAAAAAAGTTATTTTCGTTGGGCAAGACATGTGCGTGCGGGCAGATGGGAAGTATTACTCGGATGATTCTGCATATGCTGATTCTGGGAGTCATTACACCAATAAAATGGAAGGGCATAAATTACCCGGCAATACATTGCCCGAGGTAGTAGTGGAAGGCAGGCTTTTTGTATACCTTAAAACTTTTGAGAAATTTATTTCAGAAAACCCAAGTGTAGCATATAGAAATGTAGCTAAAACTGGTGTCAAAATAAAGGGTAGCGATTATATAGATTACGATAGTGCTATCAATTGGATAGGTAGTACTTCGAATAGCAAAATATTTAGTGAAAAAGTTTTCTCACTTTTGAACAAAGAAAAGCCTATGCCTTCGTTGGTTGAGGTTTTTGCGGATCTTAAAAAATTTCTCGAAAAACTTCTTGAAGAAACTCTATCTCTAGCAGTCAAAACAGAGATGGTTCCAAATAAATATTCCGGCACTAATTACTCTAATAACAAGGTAATAATAGAACTACTTAATCAATCAAAAAAAGTAAATGAATTGATTGATCAAAACCCGAAATCCTGGCATATATTACTCGATGGAAAGACAAAAGCGGAACTTGCTATTTATAAGCGAGTAATTCGGGATATCGATTTTGCCAACAATAATTGGAGTATACTTCAAAAAAATAAAGAGTATTTTTGGGCTCTTTCTGAAGGCTGTCATTGGTTACTAAATTTAATAAATGAAAAGTTGAATACCTCAGAAGAAACTATCATTTTAGAAAATACAGTAAATTAAAGTAGTACTATTGATGGCACAGAATTTGCTCCCACGCACATGTGCTTTTTATTTCATCCAAAACTCGCTTAATTGCTGTAGATTTCAAACAATCAGCTAAACATGGGCTCTGATCTTAGGTTAACAGGGCTAGCATCTGGCATGGACTGGCAACCCATTGTGGACAAACTTTTAGAGTTAGAAGCAATCCCCAAAAAAAGGCTTGAAAGCCAAAAAGCAGAAAATGAAGCAAAAGTTTCCGATCTGGGTGTCCTCAAGAGTCAGCTTGATTCCCTAAAAAGTGCTGCTACTGCTTTACAAGACGAATCTTTATTTCATGCCCGTTCCGTTCGCATCAAAACCGCAAATTCTGGATTGTCTGCAACAGCCACAACTGGTGCACTTACAGGCGAGTTTAAAATAAAGGTCGAATCTTTGGCATCATCCACAGAAATTTCGTCCAAAAACCGAACAAGTTCACGGTTAGCAAATTCAATAAATTTGAGCGATAAATTAAGTGACTTGCCGTTGCATGCCCCGATTACTGCTGGCACTTTTACTATTTCCGGCAAAACTTACAACATTAGCTCAACCGAAATTACACTTCAGGATCTGATGGATCAAATTAATGCCACCACTGGTGGTGTGGATGGTGTTAACCCAGAAGGAGATTCAACAGGTGTCACCATTTCCTATGATTCTGCGTCAGATAAAATGCTTCTGAATTCTGGGATATCAGAAGATGATTCTCAAAATCTACTAGTCCTCGGTTCCACAACCGACACATCAAATTTTTTGCAATCGATGAAATTTTTTGGTCAGCCCGAATCTGGTCAAATTTACAGCAAATATTCACTCGGTTCAATTGACATGACTGTCTCTCTTGCTAACGCTAACTTTGCCAGTGCTTTCTCTGGTTTAAGCTCTGGATTTGGAAACTTTTTTATTGGTGAAGGGGAGGGTGCTGTGAGGATTGATTATGATGTAAATAACGATTCACTTGCCTCTGTGATAAACCGCGTCAATGATTCCAGTGCTAATGTGTTCATGTATTACGACCCGGTAGGTGATCGATTTGTGGTCAGAAATGAACGCACAGGCACCCTGGGTATTGTTATGCACGAAAGTGAAGACTGGGACACTATTTCAAGTGCCAATCGTGGATCTGGAAACATTTTATCACTTATGGGACTTGCTGCCCCTAAAAGTATTAGTGAGGAATATGACTCTGCAGATCTCCCTAATTACCAAAAGGGGGATTTCGTGACAATTTCCGCAGATGGTACTTATTGGCAAGCACTGCAGGATTCACCAACGGAAGCCCCTGACCCTGACAGCAATCAATGGCTACAAGTAATACAAGGCGTAGTTCGTTCTATGGGATCTGAGATTGGAGCGAATTCTTCGGTATGTGTAAATGACGGTGAGCTTGTATACAGCAATAAATCAGACTTTTCTGCTGCTGAGCACGGATACGAGGGTATAACTTTTAATATCTCCCAAGTTTCACTGGGTGCGACTATTTCTTTTCAAGTAAGCAAAGATGCATCGGCTGCCAAAGGTGCCATTGATAAGCTTGTTGAAGAATTTAATGATGCACAGGATTACATATCTAGCTTAACTACTGTTAGCCAAGACGGAGATAATGTAACTTCAAGCAGGTTTACGGGAAATCAGGAGATTAGCCGTTTAGGAAGTGAATTAAGACGTCAGTTTTTTGGAAAATCTACCCCCCACTCAGAAAGTGGAACCACCGTTGATAACTCAAACCTGACCGTTAGTACAAACAACGCTTCCAATGACGAAATAAACAATATAGCGACACAACTGGGTCTAGATAATTCAGATGACGGATATGTAATTAAGGTACTCAACCAAGATCCAACAGGTGAGGTTGGATACTTTGAATGGGACGGTACATCATGGTCCAGTATTACACCTTCCTTCAGTACTTACAGAATGACCAATGTAGGGCTTGATTTCAGTGTTGGTTCAAACAATATAAAAGTTAAGGATTCATCTCTTTTACTGGAAGAATTAGAGAATAATCCTGAAAAGGTTTTTGCTCTGTTTAGCGAGTCATTGGTAGAAGATGCTTACGATTCAATAACTCAAACCAATCGTAATTACCAAGGCATTACTCAGTCACTCAACGATTATATAAACAATTTCTTAACCGGTGACAGTGATTCAGGTTATAAAGGAGCTTACCAGGCATTTCTGGATAGTATTGAAAGCCAGAATGAACGAATTGATGAGAAAATAATCAACATCGATAAATACCTAGAATCACGTGAAAAAATACTAAGTGATGGTTTTATGCGTATGGAAGAAATGCAGTCTAAAATGGATTCGCAAATGCAAACCTTGGAAGGAGCTTTCAATAATAAGAAAAAATAATAGATGAAATTTATACTTACAATCCCCCTGCTTATTTTTGTTTTCCTTATAGGTGGTTGTCGAAAATTCGAACAAGAAAAAATTGTGGCTGCGGCGGAACCTTATGTTCCACAAAACTTATACCCAATTGAGCGACTTCCCACTTATTTTAATCGCGTTGCTGTTTTACCTAATTTTCACAATGATTCCACAACTCCTATTTTATCCTACAGTGACGAAATTTTCCTCAAGGAATTATCCAAAGTAGGTCTTTTCGAAACCGTGCCCGTTTCTACTTCATTTTGCAGGAAGCACTTTGGAACCGAGCGGTTAAACTCATCCCAATCATTACCTGAAAATTTCCTCAAAGTTTTAATCGAAGAATATGGGGCAAACGGAGTTATGTTTATTGATTTACATTCTTTTAATTCTTACCGCCCTATTTCCTTGGGTGTAAGAGCGAAGTTAGTTGATCTTAAATCTGGCGAATTCATGTGGGCAATTGATGAGTCCATTGATGCTGGAGATGCTTCTGTTATGGTATCCGCTAATGCGTATCAAAGGGGCAAACATGTTCAGGCAATTTCCAACGAAACCAGAAACAGTATACTTCAATCCCCAAGGCTTTTTTCTAAATTTGTTGCCTTTTCAATTTTCCAGACATTACCTAAGCGTTAATTATTATCTATTTGCGTTATCCCTATATCTGGCACAAATTAAGCTTCACTATATTATATGGAAGGAATAAATCCAGATACCAGCATCAAGAAGACTTCCCCAAAAGTAGCTTCAAGCGGTATTAATTCATTAAATGCTGGAAGTATATCCGTACCTAATCCTCCAATTCACAATAATGTGCTCAAAACCAATTTAGCTAATATTTCTGAGGTATCTGCACGAATTAGCAATTCTAGTCCTGATGTCAGATCTGATGCAATAGAACGAGCCAAAATACTTCTGGCCGATCCCAATTGGCTAAGCGACGAAAATCTGGATCGTCTAGCTTCTAAAATTAGCGAAGTAGAAGAAATCTAACTCCGCATGCAATCTTACGAAAAAGTTGCAAAGTCTTATAAGGCACAGTCTGTTCAGACTGCTAGCCCAGGGAAATTGGTTCTTATGCTCTTCGATGGCTATTTGCGTTTTACTACAGCAGCCAAAAAATCTTGGGAAGAGGATGACATTGTTAAAAAGAATGAAGGGATAAACAATAATCTCATCCGGGCACAAAATATAGTTACTGAGTTACAATCATCTTTGGATATGTCTGTCCCTGGAGATTTACCTGGCACTCTCTTCCGGTTGTACGATTATGTACTTACTAATTTGCAGCAGGCGAACCTGACCAAGGAGATGCAAAAGATAGAAGAGGCGGATAAAGTAATTTCGGAACTAAGGGAAGCTTGGGCTGAAATGCTAACGCAAAATCCCGAAAACCCGTCTTCTACTTCTTCTCAATCTGGCTCAATTTCCCTCCAAGCGTAATTTTTAGATGGGTAATCTTTCTTACGAAGAGTTACTCGATGCACTAGACTTGCATCACAATGTATTACACGCCGAAAAGCAGGCCATTGATGCACGTGATTTAGATACAGTTGAGGATCTACTTTCTCAAAAAGATGAAAGTTTAAACATGATTCTATCTGCGAAAAGTAAATTGAGTGAGAATTATCCAGAAAATGTTAAATCTCGTATCAATTCAGTTCTCAGTCTCCAAAAATCGAATACTCAAAATTTTCGCAAACTTCATATACAAGACCACAATAAATCGGATACGACTGGGTCCTCAAATCCTCTCTTTAAAAGACTAAAGAGAGCATATTCATAGTCTCAGAACTTACTATCACATTAAAGGTGATAGGTTACCCTTACTAGCTTGCTGTTTAAGAAGGTTGGTATATAAATTTTTGATTTTTATGAAAGCAAAGAGTCTATTTGAAAAAGTGTGGGATGCACACACTGTAAAAACCTTAAGCAATGGGCAAACCCAGTTGTTTGTTGGCAGGCATTTGATCCACGAAGTAACCAGTCCTCAGGCTTTCGGAATGCTTCGCGAAAAAGGCTTAGCCGTGCGCTATCCTGAACGTACTTTTGCCACGGTTGACCATATTGTACCAACCAACGAATCAGCAGAACCGTACTCAGATCCTCTTGCAGATGCCATGATTAAAGAATTACGGAAAAACTGCGATGAATTCGATGTTACCTTCTTTGATGTTTCAACAGGCAAGCAAGGAATCGTCCATGTTGTAGGCCCGGAGCAGGGACTTACCCAACCGGGAATGACCATAGCTTGTGGTGACTCTCACACTTCAACCCACGGTGCATTTGGAGCGATTGCGTTTGGAATTGGTACTTCGCAAGTTCGCGACCTTTTGGCCACGCAAACTATGGCCTTGGGTAAATTAAAGGTCCGCAGAATCGAAGTAAATGGAAAGCTTGCTCCAGGAGTCTACGCAAAGGATGTCATCCTGCACATCATTCGTAAACTGGGAGTCAATGGTGGAACTGGCTATGCTTATGAATACGCAGGAGATGTATTTGATTGTTTTTCAATGGAAGAGCGCATGACCGTTTGCAATATGTCCATTGAAGGCGGGGCACGGGTTGGTTATGTAAACCCAGATGATACAACCTTTGAATATATTAAGGGTCGCCCTTATGCACCCAAAGATGAAGACTGGGACAATGCAGTCGAAACTTGGCGTTCTTTTGCATCTGATGATGGATGCGAATACGACGATGTAGTAAGAATTGATGCGGCAAACATACCTCCAACCGTTACCTGGGGGATTAACCCAGGACAGGCAATCGGGGTGGATGAATTTATTCCCTCACTAGATTCTGTTAGCAACGATGACCAGGCGGGCACTAAAGAGGCTCTAGAATACATGAAGCTTGAGGCTGGTAGCCCGCTAGAAGGCACACCAATTAATGTAGCCTTTCTTGGGTCATGCACCAATGGGCGGCTTTCTGACCTTGAGGAGGTAGCCAAACACCTAAACGGGCACAAGGTAAAGGATGGAATCAAAGCTATCGTTGTCCCTGGTTCGCAAATTGTCAGTCAAATGGCAGTTGAAAAAGGATTGGATAAAATCTTTACAGAAGCTGGCTTTGAGTGGCGTGGGGCAGGGTGTTCCATGTGTCTAGCAATGAATCCTGACAAATTAATTGGAGATCAATTATGCGCCAGTTCAAGTAACCGCAACTTCAAGGGCAGGCAGGGTAGCCCAACCGGCAGAACCATGCTGATGAGTCCAGTAATGGTAGCCGCTGCTGCTGTGACCGGAACCGTCACAGATGCTCGCAATGTATTTAAAAATTAATCAACTGCATTTTAAAAATCATGGCACTTGCAAAAATTAATCAGGTTACCGGTTCAGCGATTTATGTTCCCGGCGATGACATTGATACTGATCGCATTATTCCTGCCCGCTTCATGAAGTGTGTAACTTTTGACGGTCTAGGGGAGTACCTTTTTCATGATGTTCGCTTTGACGACCAAGGGAACACGAAAGCACATTCATTAAACGATGAAAGATTTTCGGAATCTTCCATCATGCTCTCAGGCAAAAACTTCGGTTGCGGAAGTTCCCGTGAGCATGCCCCACAATCTCTTTACCGTGCCGGATTTAGGGCAATTATTGCGGGGAATTTTGCTGAGATTTTCTTTGGGAACTCAATCAACTTAGGTATTCCCTGCGTATCCATGGATGCAGAAAATCGAGCTGAACTTGCTCAATGGATCGAATCTAATGCTGGTACTGAGGTCACTGTAGATGTTGACCAACTCCAGGTTAGGGCAGGAGATCTGACTCTTAGTTGCGAGATGCGTGCAGGAGCTAGAGATTCTCTATTGAATGGTGCATGGGACCCATTGGATGAATTATTATCTGCAAATCAAGAAGTTGATCAGATAGCTCAAAAACTAGCATATGTTTAGAGAGTGGATTGGTAAGACCAATCGCTTTCTTGCGGTCTTTATTGTTACAGGAACTCTTTCTCTTTCAGGTTGTCTGCCTGAAAAATCAGAGAGCATTGAACCGAAAGTTTTTTTCGAGGAACTCGATAAAGCGGGCATCCATCCACAGAACCTCGATCCAGAAAGTTCCCTCGCACTCACTAATGCTATCAAAGACTACTATCCATTGGGAGTTTATGTCATTGAAGAGATTGAGTTGGCACTTTTTGATCTACCCCTCGATTACAATGTTAGCTTCGAACTTAATTACATCTCCAACAAGAATTTGTATCTTTTGTCTGAGCAGCCAATTCCAACTGAGGTAGCCCAAGCCCTAAACAGCCTATCCCCAAGCTTAGGATATGAGCAATTAGGCATCTTTGTCTATCCTCTTGGGGCATGCTTGATAATCTCCATTTTCATAACGCTGGAACGGTTGTTTTCATTACGCAGAGGACTAACTTTCCCCAGAAAAGTTGAAAAAGCTCTTCTTAGCGGTGAATTCCCAGATAAAAAATGGAAACAAGGCTCAGCTGCGGAAAGAATAGTCCATGTAGCTATTCATGAAAAAGCCTCTGAGGATACTTTACTAGCATACGCTAAACTCGAGGTCTCAGCTATGGAGCGAGGTATGTTTCTTCTCGAAGTCGTTGTGGCAGGTGCACCACTCATTGGATTACTGGGAACAGTCACTGGGCTAGTAGAAGTATTCTCGCAAATGCCTACAGGGGGTACAGTGGACAAATCTCTCTTCTCTCAAGGAATATCCTTGGCCTTACTCACTACAATGGTCGGGCTGGCCATTGCTCTCCCAACCTTGCTTTTTAATTCCTACCTGCAAAGACTTTTGGATAAAAGGGCGTCAGCTATTGAGTGGCTAACCGCACGCTTAATTGAGGCGACCGACCAGAAAGGATTACCTCCCGAAGTGATCCGATGAGCCTTCGTTCTCCTCGGCGAAGAAGCCCAAGAGTGGATGTCATTCCCCTCATTGATGTGCTCATGGTTCTGATTCTCTTTTTCCTAACCAGCATGCAATTCCAGGAAGTTCGTGCCTTAAATGTAAAGTTACCCAAGATAGATTCTGCAGGCTCCAATAAAATTACTAATCAGTTAATTGTCTCTGTCTCAAAAGAAGGGGAATACTACCTAAATGGAAACAAGGATGATTTGGAAGAAATTGGTAAAGTGATGAAAACAACTGCCGAGTTTCCTCAAAAACCATCGGTTCTTGTGGTAGCTGACGAAAATGTCCCTCTAAAGTATGTCACTGCAGTAGTCGATCTTTGCCGAAACTCAGGACTGGATGACTTTCGTCTGCAGTCTCGCTAAAATTCACTAAGAAAACTCCGTGAAAAACGGGTTATTCTGTTTTTCTTCGCGAACAGTAGTCAATGGTCCATGCCCAGGACATAGAATGGTGTCATCAGGCAAAGCCATAATTTTATCCCTATTGGTTCGCAAGGCATCCTTATAAGAAACCATACCACCACCCATTGAACCTGCAAACATAGCATCACCTACCACTGCGACAGGTTTTTCGAGTCCATTAATAACATAAGTCAAACCACCGACTGAATGGCCGTGAGTATGTTTCGATTCGATAGAGAGTGGACCGATAGAATAGTCAAAGCCTTCTTCAATTGGCTTGCATCCATCCAATAGCTC
>MDTC01167202.1_pt1 | contig 33329 bp, 32 predicted proteins | sample 811181 | NCBI WGS metagenome assembly MDTC01 (sample SAMN05326644, study PRJNA326480) | marine metagenome | isolation source: seawater | place: Pacific Ocean: North | collected 2011
AGAACTATGGCGTGGCCGATTTGGGTGGAGTGGTGAGCGAGGCTTTTGACAGTGTTGCTCTAAAGGGTCTGGTTGAGAAGCCATCTCCAGATGAGGCACCCTCAAACCTGGCTGTGTTGGGTCGCTACATTCTGCCATCAAAGGTCTTAGACCTTCTTGAAAATACTAATGCCGGTGTTGGTGGTGAGATACAGCTTACCGATGCACTGGATGAGCTCTTAAAGACTGATGGATTAAACTCTTTTGAGACCGACGCCGGTATCCATGACTGCGGCAACAAGCAGGGTTTTTTGAGTGCTAACTTGGCGGTGGGCATGCGAGATCCTGAGACTCGGGAAGAGATTAGAAAGCTCTTTGAGAGGAGCGGTTGGTAGGGCTCGATAAAGGCTATTATCACATCTCAAAATATAGCTTTCGTAGTTCCCTGAGTATATAAAAAAACTTCTGTTTCAAATATTTCTTAAATCGAGTGATTTTTGAGCATCAAGTTAAAGGTATTAATTTGAAGAGTAGAAGAAAAATTACTGTTGTGGGTTCCGGCTACGTAGGTATGTCGCTTGCAGTTCTGCTCGCCCAGTATAATGAAGTGGTTATACTTGATGTGGACGCTACTCGGATTGATAAGGTCAATAATAAGCAGTCCACTGTGGCAGATACTGAGATTGAAGCCTTCTTAGCGGGAAAAGAACTTTCCTTGTCAGCAACCCTTGATATGCACTCTGCCTATGAGGGCGCTAGTGTTGTGGTGGTAGCAACACCCACCAACTACGACCCTGATACCAACCGCTTCGATACCAACTCAGTAGATACTGTGGTCAATGATGTACTTCAGTTGAATAAAAAGGCTTTAGTGGTCATCAAATCCACTATTCCTGTGGGTCATACTAAATCACTACAAGAGAAATATGATACAGGTCGGGTTATCTTCTCGCCTGAGTTTTTACGGGAAGGACAGGCGTTAAAGGATAACCTTTATCCATCGCGCATTATTGTGGGTAGTCAGCTAGACGCGGGAAAAGAGTTTGCTAATCTTTTGGTCGAGGGTGCCGAGAAAAAGGATATTGAAACCTTATTTATCCCTTCAACTGAAGCTGAAGCGGTCAAATTGTTTGCTAATACCTACTTGGCTATGCGTGTATCGTTCTTTAATGAGTTAGATTCTTATGCTCTCACCAATAATCTGGATACAAAGAGTATCATTAATGGTGTCTGCTTGGATCAAAGAATTGGGGGAGGGTATAACAATCCCTCCTTTGGTTATGGTGGTTATTGCCTTCCAAAGGATACCAAGCAACTCCTGGTAAACTATGAACAGGTGCCTCAGACTTTAATTCAGGCGATCGTGTCATCAAATACCACCCGTAAAGACTTTATTGCCGAGGAGATACTTAAGTTAAAGCCAAAAACGGTTGGGTTTTATCGTTTGGTTATGAAAGAGGGTAGTGATAATTTTAGATCCTCTGCAATACAGGGTGTTATGAAGCGGATAAAGGCAAAAGGGATCAGAGTGGTTGTTTACGAGCCAGAGCTTGATGCATCTGATTTTTTTGGTTCAAAAGTTATTGCAGATCTTAATGGTTTTAAACAAGTATGTGATTTAATAATTGCTAACAGAAGAGCAGAATGCCTCAAAGATGTTACTGCTAAGTGTTTTTCTAGAGATTTATTCGGCAACAACTAGATCTGTATTTTAATGTTATTCACAATGATAGAGATTGTTAATGCTAGATATTTCGACTTTTAGAGTGGTTGTAGAGAATGCTCCATTGGTATCGATAGATCTGTGTATTATTTGTAATGGGGAAATTCTGTTAGGACACAGAAAGAATGAGCCATTGAAAGGTGCATGGTTTACACCGGGAGGCCGAATCTTAAAGAATGAGGCATATTTTGATTGTCTGAAAAGGATCGCGCGGTCTGAATTAGGTTTGACAGGCGAGGATACGAAGGAAGCCAAACTTATGGGAATATGGGACCACTTTTATAGCAACAGCGCCTTTAGTGAAACTATTACAACGCACTATGTAAATGTGCCTCACTATATATGCATTGCGAAAAAACCTAATTTAATATTAGACGAGCAGCACACTGAAATGTTGTGGTTCGATTTAAGTCGAGTAGCTCACGACAGCAATTTTCATAAATATATGCGCGCTTATGCGTCATGGTTGATATCAAAAGGTGTTTTATAATGATCAAAGCAGTGATCATGGCGGGCGGCTCAGGAACCAGATTATGGCCTCTATCCAGAGCAGAACAACCTAAACAATTCTTGAAGCTAAATGGCGATAGCACCATGCTCCAAGCTACTATGGAGCGATTAAAAGGGCTTAATATTTCGTCTTCAGTAACAATATGTAATGAGGAACATCGATTTTTTGTTGCAAACCAGCTAAGTGAAATTGGTAAATTAGGTTCAATTATATTGGAGCCCGTTGGAAGAAATACGGCGCCAGCAATCGCTCTTGCAGCGCTTTTAGCTGATAATGATCCTTTGCTTTTGGTGTTGGCGGCTGACCACATAATTCAGGATGAGAGTTCTTTTACCGAAGCTATTGATCAGGCAATTCCCTTAGCAGAAACAGGAAAGCTTGTAACTTTTGGTATAGTCCCAAGCGAGGCTCATACGGGCTATGGGTACATTAAAAAAGGAAGTCGAATTGGAAGTGGATTTGTTGTCGATAAATTTGAGGAAAAGCCCACCAATGAAATCGCTCAGGAATATCTTTTATCAGGAGGCTATTTCTGGAATAGTGGAATGTTCCTTTTCAAGGCCAGTCGATACCTTGAAGAGCTAGAGAAATTCTGTCCAGATATTTATTGGGCATGTAAGGCTTCTATTGACACTATAGAAGCCGACTTGGATTTTTTAAGGATTAGCAGAGAAATTTTTATGGAGTGCCCGAGTGAGTCTGTTGATTATGCCGTGATGGAAAAAACGGCTGATGCAGTTGTAGTTCCAATGGACGCCGGTTGGAGCGATATAGGCTCTTGGTCGTCGCTTTGGGATGTTAGTGAAAAAGATAAAAACGGCAATGTAAGCCTTGGCGATGTGATACTTCATGATTCTAAAGATTGCTATGTTAGAGGAGACAATAGACTAGTTTCTTTAATAGGATTGGATAATTTGGTTATTGTAGACACTAAAGATGCCCTTATGGTTTCGCATAAAGACAGTGTTCAGGATGCGAAAGTTGTCCCGGAGCGGCTCAAAGAAAACTCTCGCAGTGAATGGCAACTGCATCGTGAGGTGTGTCGACCTTGGGGTAAATATGACTCTATTGATAGTGGTGATAATTATCAGGTCAAACGACTGACTGTTAACCCGGGAGCCAAGTTGAGTGTGCAAATGCATTATCATCGATCAGAGCATTGGGTTGTCGTAGCGGGGCAGGCGAGAGTACATTATGGTGATAAGTCCCACGATCTTAGTGTTAATGAATCGACATACCACGGGAAAGAAGTCGTTCATGCCTTGGAAAATTTAGGGGATATGCCTTTAGAGTTGATCGAAGTGCAGGTGGGAAGCTACCTTGGCGAGGATGATATTGTTCGATTCGATGATGTTTATGGGAGAGCCGCTAAGAACAGCTCCAGCTATAAAGAATGATGAGATAAGTTTTGTTTGATTTTTTGAGAGCTACTGGTGTCAAAAAAAGTACTTATTATCAGTGTTACTAACCAAGATAGGTTTTAAAGCCAGCGATATTTCATTAAATATTTCTAAAGTGGCGAATACCTGTGTGAGCTTTGCTTGTCCGTTAGATCTTGGTTATTAGAACAAAATTTTAGAGGCAAACGTTATGAATCCAGTTTTGGAGAGAGTTAATTGGTTGCTAACGTTAGGCATTGCCTGTATCCAACCTAAGGCAGTTGACACGCCAATGCTATCAGATATTAATCCTGCCATCGATAAAGGCAAAGATTCAAGTGCTAAGAAAATTTCAGAAACAACGAAGCAGGTGATTGGCTATTCACAGTCTTTTTTAAATGGTAAGTTATGAAGGTGATATTCTTGGACCGCGACGGCGTAATCAACCAAGACGTTGGCTATCTGCATAAAATAGAGAATTTTAAGTTTATTGACGGCATATTTGAGGCTTGCAAGTATTTCCAATCAAGTGGATTCAAAGTGGTTATTGTCACTAACCAGTCAGGCATTGCTAGAGGATATTATCAAGAAACAGATTTTCATATATTAACTCAGTGGATGCTGGCGCAATTTTATAATCAGGATATTGACATTTTGGATGTGTTCTTTTGTCCTCATGGTCCAAATTCAACTTGCAAATGCCGTAAACCTGAACCAGGGATGCTTCTAGAAGCGCGTGACAAATATTGTATCAACATGACAGAATCATGGATGATTGGCGATAAAGAAACGGATATCGATGCGGCGAATGCGGCAGGAGTAACTAACACCATCTTAGTAAAAAGTGAACGCACGATTAATGGGACGGCTAGTAAGGCTAAATTTATACTAGAATCTATCAAGGATAGCACTCAATTTATTACATAATATTATGATCTATAGCACTACAAATTTTAACAATAAAACCATTTTAATCACAGGTGGTGCGGGTTTCATTGGTAGTAATCTAGCGTTTTATTTTCAATATAATTACCCCGACTCTAAAGTTGTGGTGTTTGATTGTTTTAGAAGCGAGGCTACCTTTGCTAATGGTAATCTACAAAGTTTTGGCCATTACAAAAATTTAATCGGTTTTCAAGGTGATGTTGTATGCGGCAGTATTAACAGTAAAGCAGATCTAGCCTTGCTCTCTAACTATAAATTTGACTACATATTCCATCAAGCTGCAATTTCGGACACGCGAGTGTATGACCAAGAAATTGTAATGCAAACAAACGTCAATTCTTTTTATGATTTACTCAACAAAGCCAAAGGTGATGATGCGGTAATTGTATATGCTAGCTCTGCAGCTACTTATGGCAGCTTGCCTTCACCACAGACTGTGGGCAATGAGAACCCTGAAAATCCATATGGATTTAGTAAATATATGATGGACCAAATTGCCTATCGGTATAGTCAAGATAATCCAAATATGATTATTGTTGGTTTAAAGTTCTTCAATGTCTATGGACCACGAGAATACTACAAGGCAAAAACTTCATCTATGGTGATTCAATTAGGTCATCAAATCCTAGATGGTGAAGCGCCGCGCTTATTTGAGGGATCTGATCGAATACTCCGGGACTTTATCAATATTGAAGATGTAGTGCAGGCTAATATCAAAGCCTGTAATCCTAAACAAAACGGCATTTACAATATTGGCACTGGCAAACCTAGAAGCTTCCAAGATATTGCTGATATCTTGCAACAAGAATTGGGCGTGGATTTAGGAACCGAATATATCCCTAACCCTTATGATGGCTATCAAACGCACACGCAAGCAGATATCTGCTCTTCCAAAACTAATCTGGGGTTTGATCCAGTTATTAGCTTAGAAGAGGGTATTAAAGCCTATATTCCTGAGATTAAGCGCTTGCACGGGACTGATTTTTCATGATTGATTTACAGGAAAGATCACCAAAAATATTAGTTGTTGGTGATTTAATGATTGACCATTATTTATGGGGCTCATGTGAACGTATTTCGCCAGAAGCGCCGGTGCAAGTGGTTAACGTTGAAAATGAAAGTACGATACTCGGTGGTGCTGGAAATGTCATTAATAACTTGAGAGCGCTTGGAGCACAAGTCGGTGTTATTAGCGTTATTGGTTGTTGTGAAGCCTCAGATGAGTTAAAAAACCTATTAAAAAAAATTCAGGTCGATAGCCAGTATTTTGTCACTCAGGAAGACCGTATCACCAGCAAGAAAAGCAGAATCATTGCTGCTCAACAGCAAGTAGTTAGATACGATCGTGAAAGTTCTGATGAAATTAGCATAAAATCTCAAAGCTCGATATTAGAGTCTTTTAAAAATATTATTGAAGATTATGACGGTGTATTGCTCTCAGATTATGGTAAAGGTGTATTAACTTTCAAGCTTACGCAATCATTAATCAGTATTGCAAATCAAGCCAATAAAAAAGTATTAGTTGACCCAAAAGGTCTAAATTATTCAAAATATAAGGGGGCTTTTCTACTTACACCCAATAAAAGAGAAGCCAGTGAAGCAACGCAGGTTACCGTCAAAGATAATGAAAGTTTGATTAAAGCCATTACTCAACTAAAAACTGAGTGCGATTTAGAGATATCACTCATCACCCTCAGTGAACAGGGTGTCGCAATTTTTGATGATGAGTTACGCATCCACCCTACCGTAGCTAGAGAAGTGTTTGACGTCACTGGTGCCGGCGACACAGTACTTGCATCACTGGGTTTTGCATTGTCCTGCGGCTACCTAATTGATGATGCGGTTAAGTTTGCCAACTTGGCTGCGGGTGTTGTAGTTGGTAAGCTTGGTTCTGCCGTTGCTACCCTTGACGAGATTATTGAATATGAATCAAGTCTCTATAAATCTAGCAGTGATTCACACGTTATAACCCTTGAAGAAATGGTAACCCTGGCTGGTGAATTAAAATCAAGAGGCAAGAAAATTATTTTCACTAATGGCTGCTTTGATATTTTACATGCAGGGCACGTGCGTTACTTAGAAACTGCAAAAAGTTATGGCGACGTACTTATATTAGGACTTAATTCAGATCGTTCTGTTAGCGCACTCAAAGGCGAAGGTCGCCCAATTAATTCTCAAGCAGATAGATCTTATATATTGGCAGCGCTTGACGTAGTTGATTATGTTGTCGTATTTGATGAAGACACGCCTTACCATTTAATTAAAGCCATCAAGCCGCATATTTTAGTTAAAGGTGGTGACTATAAAGGTGAAGCAGTAGTTGGGCAGGATCTTGTCGATGAGATTAAATTAGTTCAATTCGTTGACGGCAAAAGCACGACAAAGACCATTGAGAAAATTCAACGAGGGAAGTTATCATGCAGTCAGTGATCCAATCAGAATTCAGGGAACATCTAAAAATAGCTCAGGCAACGCTGGAATGTATCGCTGCTCCTCTAGAGGTGGCAGCTAATCTGTGTATTAATGGCCTTAATAATGGTAAGAAAATTTTGATATTTGGTAATGGAGGTAGCGCAGCTGACGCTCAACATATTGCTGCAGAGCTTGTTGGGAGATATAAATTAGAGCGCAAGGGTTTGCCTGCAATTGCTCTCACAACTGACTCCTCAGCACTCACCGCAATTGGGAACGACTACGGTTTTGATCGTGTATTTGATCGTCAAGTAGAGGCATTGGCAAATGAGGGTGATGTCGTAATTGGTATTAGTACTGGTGGCAGCAGTGATAATGTCATTAGTGCTATTAAACTCGCTAATGAGCTAGGTTGCAAAACTATTGGTTTTAGTGGGCGAGGTGGTGGCAAAATGAGCACGCTATGTGACGTTAATCTAGTTGTGCCTGCCGATGACACGCCACGTATACAAGAAATGCACATTATTATTGGGCATACAATGTGCCATTTAATGGAAACTAGCGGTGAATAATCAAGTATTCATAATTGCTGAAGCTGGCGTGAACCATAACGGAAACCTGGATATGGCGTTTGAGCTCGTTGATGAAGCAGCCAAAGCAGGAGCCGATGCTGTAAAATTTCAAACTTTTACTGCAGAATCTCTAGTGTCTCCCACGACTCAAAAAGTTAAATATCAAATGGAGACGACCTCTCATGAGGAGTCACATTTTGATATGCTCAAACAGCTCGAACTTAGCAAAGAAGAACACCGACTACTGTTTAAATACTGCGATGAAAAAGGTATTGAATTTATATCAACACCATATGATGTCGAAAGTGCTAAATTTTTAAATGAGCTAGGTGTTCAAACTTACAAAACTGCTTCAGCAGATATTGTAGATTTATCTCTTCACACCTTTTTATCTAAAACAGGGAAGAATGTTATTATCGCAACCGGAATGGCGACCTTAGGTGAAATCGAAGAGGTTATGCACATTTATCCAGACAAAAGTAAAATCACTCTTCTCCATTGCGTTTCAAACTATCCTTGCTCACTTGAAAGCTTAAATCTGAAAGCAATGCAGACACTGCAAAATTCATTTAACGTAAATGTTGGCTATTCAGATCATAGTATTGGTTCATTAGCAGCAATAATATCCGTCGCTCTTGGGGGAACTGTTGTTGAAAAACACTTCACACTAGATAAAACCTTGTCAGGGCCGGATCATAGAGCTTCCAGTGATTTTTCAGAGTTTTCTGAATTGGTCGGTTCAATTCGTGCTGCTGAAGTCGCTTTAGGTTCTCCTGCAAAGGTTTGTCAGAGTGAAGAGACAGAAATGGCGAACGTTTCTAGAAAGAGTATTGTATTGAGTACAAATATTAAGAAAGGTCAACGAATAACAGAGAATCATATCGCTTTGAAAAGACCTGGAACAGGCCTTTATGCTCGAGAGATAAAGAATTTATTGAATAAAAAGTCAAGGCATGACTTATGTAAAGACCACATATTAAAATGGACTGACATCTATTAATGGAAAAACAAAAGTGCTTGATTTTGGGTGCCGGTGGGCAATGTCGAGTGGTCTTATCACTACTGCAAGAGGGTAATTCCAAATATTTACCTATTGGCATAATTGGTGCTACTGCTCATGAAAATGAGGAAGTATTATCAGTTCCGGTTTTAGGAGAAAATGGTGTACTTGAAAATTTTTATCAAGAAGGAATAAAGAATGTTTTTTTGGCTGTTGGCGATAATTTTAAGAGAAAATCCATATTTGACTCGGTTAAGAGTGCAGGGTTTGATTGTCCAAACCTAATTTCAGATAAAGCAAATGTTTCACAATCTGCTGAACTTGGAGAAGCAAATATTATTTGTCCGTTTGTAAACATTGGGCCACAGGTAAAAATTCAACATAACAATATAATTAATACTCATTCGACAGTTGAGCATGAAACAGTTATCCAGAGTCACTGCCACGTCGCTCCTATGACGGTTGTTTCAGGAAGATCACTGCTAGAAGATTTTGTTTTTTTAGGTGCCGGAGCGACAGTAATTGATAAAGTAAATATTGCCGCAAAAACAACGGTAGCTGCTGGGAGTGTTGTGATAAATGACATAGAGAACTCTGGATATTTGTATGCTGGAGTCCCTGCAAAAAGGAAGAAAAGAATATGATTTTTGTGTCAACTGGTGGCATAAAAGAAGCGACTGCTTATGATTCTGCACTGACGTTTATAGAGCATGGTATAACTGGGATAGAGTTATCGGGGGGAGCATATGAAGAAATAATTCTCAGTAAGTATCAAAAATTACTAAAGTCAGCGAGCTTTCAGGTTCATAATTATTTTCCTCCACCAAAAAACCCCTTTGTATTTAACTTAGCTTCAGTAAACCACCTGATTGCAGAAAAAAGTATTAGTCACGCAAAAAATGCTATCAAATTGTCAGCGGTACTTGAGAGGCCGATCTACAGTTTTCATGCTGGCTTTCTTCTTGATCCTAAGGTTAGTGAGCTAGGTAAACCTATTGATGCTCCTCATATAAATGAGAGAAATGTATGTTTAGATCTATTTATAGAGCGTATTGCCACTTTAGCAGAATATGCATCCAACTATGACGTTCAGTTGCTCATTGAAAATAATGTGATATCTGATAGTAATATAAAAAGATTTGGTGAAGATCCTCTTCTGATGACGGAGCCTAAAGAAGCCACGTTTATTATGGAAAATACTCCGAGTAATGTGAATATGTTGTTAGATGTTGCTCACTTGAAAGTGTCAGCTAATTCATTAGGTTTTGATCGGCATGAGATGTTTAGCGCATGTGACAAGTGGATTAAAGCATATCATTTTAGTGATAACGATGGCAAAAGTGATACTAATGAAGGTATTGATATAGATTCTTGGTTTTGGCCATATGTCAAAAAGAGCGAAAACTATTACACCTTGGAAATTTATAATTCAGATATAAATGAACTAAAAGAACAAATTAACATAACGAATGAGGCATTATGTTCGTAAATCAGAAAGATAGCTATACAGTAGGATCTTATAAATGAGACGCATTACAACTCTTACTGAAATGGCAGTAGATTCAGCAGAAAATCTCAGAAAGGCACTTGAAGTAATAGATAATAATGCCCAAGGTATCTGCTTTGTTGTGGATGGTCGTAAATTATTAGGTGCATTAACAGACGGTGATATCAGGCGGTTGTTATTAAGGTTTGTGTCGTTAGAGCGTTCTGTGACAGAACATATGCGTACCGACATTGTGACGTTGGATGCAGATGCTGATAATGAAACAATACAACAAGCATTGACTGATAAAATACGTCATATCCCCATGATAGATCAAAATGGGGAGATAGTTGATTATGCTAGTCGATATCGATATCACCATATACCTCTGGCTGAACCACGATTAGATGGAAATGAATTAGCCTATGTTACTGATTGCATTAGTACGAACTGGATTTCTTCACAAGGAAAGTATGTAAACCTGTTTGAAAACATGTTTTCTGAATATACTCATGGAAATGAAGCCATAGCAGTTAGCAATGGGACAGTGGCAATACATTTGGCGTTGGCAGCTCTGGGAGTAGGGCACGGCGATGAGGTAATTGTGCCTGATTTTACTTTTGCAGCGTCAATTAATGCTATTTTGCATGCAGGTGCTACACCAGTCTTAGTGGACGTCGATATAGAAACCTGGACAATTGACGTGGGAGAGATAGAGAAGGTGTTAACTGCTAGAACAAAAGCAATCATGCCGGTTCACATATACGGACATCCATGCGATATGGACCCTATTATGAAAGTTGCTCATGCCCACAATCTATTTGTGATAGAAGATTGTGCGGAAGCAGTAGGATCTTTTTATCGTGATAAACATGTAGGTACTTTTGGTGATGCGGCAACGTTTAGCTTTTATGGTAATAAAACCATAACTACAGGCGAGGGTGGTATGGTGTTGTTTCGGGATAAGTCAGTCGCACATACGGCAAGAAAGCTTCGAGATCACGGCATGAACCCTGAAAAACGTTATTGGCATGATGTTGTTGGGTATAATTATCGCCTAACAAATATGCAGGCAGCGATTGGTGTCGCTCAAATGGAAAGGATTGAGACTTTTGTGCTTCACAAGCGAAACCTAGCAAAAGCATATCATCAAGCACTACAAAATATAGAAGAAATAAGACTGCCATCGGAGGCGGAGTGGGCTACGAGTAGTTATTGGTTATATACCATACTACTTAGTGATGATGGTAAAATTGACCGAGACGATCTAATACAGCGATTATTAGTAAATGGAATTGAAGCGCGCCCAGTGTTTTATCCCATGCATGTTATGCCTCCATATTCAATGTTTAGTGGAGAGCGATCATTTAAAAATACTGAAAATATCTCAAGAAGAGGGATTAGCCTTCCGAGTGCAAGCACTATAACTGAAAGCCAGGTTCAAGAAATTGCAAGGTTGATAAGAGATAACTTTAAGACCAGAAAAATGCGCGTATCGTGAGATTATATGAAATATACATTAATAAAGTCACGTGTAGTTTGTTAAGTGTTCTGCGAATTATTCAGTGATTAATAATAAGCGGCTATTGGCATTAATACCTGCGCGCAGTGGTAGTAAACGCCTCCCACATAAGAATTCTCTAAACTTTGGAGGTAAACCACTTATTGCTTGGTCAATTGATGCAGGATTACAGTCTAAATATGTTGATAGGGTCGTTGTATCTACAGATAGCACTACTATTGCAGCAATTGCAAAGGAGTATGGTGCTGATGCACCTTTTGTTAGACCAGAAATACTGGCAAGTGATACTGCCACCATTATAGATGTAGTGCGGCATGCCATTAATATGCTGGAAAAGGAAAATGATTTTTATGACTACATACTTTTATTACAACCAACCTCGCCATTAAGGAATACTAAACATATAGACGAAGCTGTTGAATTATTAATATCAAAATCAGCACAAGGAATTATTGGTATTACCGAAGTAGAACACCCTGTGGAATGGACGAACATATTACCCATGGACAATTCAATGGAAGGTTTTTTCCCGACAGAGTATCGAGATATAAGAAGTCAGGATTTTCCTGTGCGATATAGAATCAATGGTGCGATATATTTAAATAAAATTGAGAATGTTTTGAGAGAAGGATCACTGCTTTTAAACAAAAAATGCTACGCATACATTATGCCTCGCTCATTATCATTGGATATTGATTCAAAGTTTGATCTTGACGTAGCAAAATCTATGTTGGATAGCAGTGAAAAAAATTAATTTAACTAGAATTTAAGCGGGCGACAATACATGAAGCAAGTAAAAAAATTTGACGTGGTACACAGTAAAGACTTAGATGAAAAATTTCATCAGTTGAATATAGGTAATATAGGTAATGTAATATATTGGTGGAAATTTCTTGAAGAAATCTCGGAAGTGCCAGGAGATATTGTTGAGTGTGGAATAGGAAGGGGGAGATCACTCCTAATTTTATCTGCCTTAAACTACTTTAGAAAAGACGGCTTAGGTGGGGAACGAGATGTCTTTGCATATGATAGTTTTGAAGGATTTCCGGAACCAACAGATGAGGATGAATCAAGAAGAAACCCGAAGAAAGGCGAATGGTCACATTCTCCTAGTGGTAAATATGAATATTCGAAAGAATTTACTGAGCTAGTGCTTGCAGAAGGGGGGATACCTCTTAAAGATTTGTCATTAAATATCACGAAAGGTTTTTTTTCTGATTCTTTAAAAAGTCATCCTAATAGGCCCATAGCTTTGTTACATGTAGATGGCGATCTTTACAGTTCATATAAAGATACGCTAGAGAATCTGTATGATCTAGTATCCATAGGTGGAATAATTGTATTTGATGATTTTTTAGCAGAGCAGGATAAAAAAGAAAGTTTTCCTGGTTCAAGACAAGCTGTAAAAGAGTTCCTAGGAGATAAAATCAGTAATCTCAAAGTAAGTATTGGAGGAACAAATTACCTTATTAAAGAGTAAAGATTAGCAAAAATAAGAGCCCTTGCTTGGTTTATAAGAGCTGATACATTAGATATTTAGGCGTCTGATCGAAAGTTGAGGAATCGCTGTGATTTATTATTATGTTGAAAGTAAAAGAATTGACGAAGTAATGTATCTTTGTAAATCTTTGAAATTACATGTTCTTACAAACAAAAAGGACATACATGGAAATGCTGTAAATGAGGGTTTAGTTTCAACGCTAATAAGCAATCAACCGAGGCGGTTTAAGAAAGAAATAAGAAATATTGCGCCATCTGCAGTTATCCTAGACAACGATAGTACTTCAGCACGAGGACAATGGATAGCAAGAAACTACAAGTCATATTTAATATCTGAACTTCAAATTAATACAAGAGCTAGGTATTTTGCTAGGTCAAAAGCAGGTTTTATTGGAAACAAATTTTTCAAAGTTATGCATCGATTGGCCGGCATTACCGGTTTATTATATGGCGTTGAAATAAATATGCACGATTTCTCAACTAAGACCTACTTAAGGCTTCTTCGAGATAGGTTTTGTTTTAATTACAAACCGCATACATCTCTTCCTGGATGGTATTGCAATAAAATCATCGTGCAGAATGATGAAATAAAGAGACTATACAACGAAAATAATTTCTCTCACGATAAGGTGATTAATATAGGGAGTCCGCATGAGGACTACTTATCGGAACTATGCAAAAATACAAATAACATTACTACAGATATAGATGTACTTTTATTTTCTCAACCGTTTTATTTAAGAGGGTTCGATGACTGGATAGATGAGGTTGGAGACCTTGTAGATGATTGTTATAACAATGGACTGAAGCTAGTTATAAAACTACATCCAGGAGATGATATAAGGAAATACAGTCTCTTTAAAGATCGATGTGCATTCGACACTTCAGACGGATCATCGCAAGGGATAGTAAATTTGTTACGACGATCTAGACTAATTGTAATTAAACATAGTACCGTAATGATCCAATCACTTCTATGCAGAAAACCTATTGCATTTATTAATTATAGAAACGTCCTTCCTTTTCTTGATGGAGAAATTGATTTTTTAGATAGCATGATATTAACTAGAAAAGGTGATGTTAAATCCATATTTGATGCTTCTTCCGTTGAAATTGAATCCGTGATGGAATTTCAAGAGATGAAACTTAGCAAAATAGCTAGATTCGATACTAAATCAATATCAAGACTGTCGACGTTGCTTTATGATGACGAATTGGTGCTTGGATAGACCTTTATAAAATTCAAGAAATTAAGTCCAAAATTACCGTTGGAACTATTAAAAAGAATTTATGGGTTCTAATTCAAGAAGTAAACTTAGCTAAACATTTGAAGATATATGAGTTTCTACTGAAAGGTTGTATTAATTCTATTAGAAATTAATTTGGAAAATAATAATCAGTGTAAAAGTTCCCTTTGAAGTATTTTTGTCCAGCAGGATTGTTTCATGTATAAAACAAAACACGATAAAGTATCGTATGTCATGATGGCTTGCGGTTTTCGTTCTGGTGCAGCCTTAACTAGTTCGATTATAAATTCGCATAGCGAAGCATCTTTTAGTGTAGATATTATTAAATATTGGAACTATTGCTTTGGACGATATCCAGAGTTAAATGGTGAAAAACTAATCTTCATGCTTGAAGAGTTACAGTTTCGTTTGTCTGCACGGTTTGGTGTTGAGCTAGATGTTAATAAATGCCTAAAGCTTATTGGAGGCTCTCTCAAGCATGTCGATATATATTTAATTATTATGAATCAGATATTAAATAGAGATTCGAGTGAAAATAAAATAATAGGTGAGTGTGAGGGTTTGATTTGGTCGAAAATTCCGTTTTTTATGGAAAATATACCAAATAGTAAATCAATGATAATTTTACGTGATCCCAGAGATGTTTTAGTCTCATTTAAAAAAAATACAATAGCTCCAGGTAATGACTATCTTGTTTCAGTTTTTAATAATTTAAGTTTGATGCATAGTTGGTTGGATTATGAGACAGAATATAAAGAACGTTTCCTTGGTGTTAGGTTTGAAGAATTAAAAGAAAATACGGAAATGGTTGCAAAAAGAATTTCTAAATTTCTAAATTTAGAATATGAGCCTTCTATGTTGAATGAAAGTAAATGGACGAAGCTTGGTAAGGGTGGTTGGGTTGAGTGGGAAAATAAAGATACATCCTCCTTTGCTAAAGAACAAAAACTGAAAAATAATCCTGTGGGTCGGTGGAGAGATATTATTGATCCTGTTGATCATTTTATTTGTGAATGGATAGCCGGTGATATGATGAGAAAATTTAATATTGATCTAGAATTCGTTGATTTCAGCCAAGATCTATTTGATGAAGCCATTCATAGGATAATGTCGAGTGATTTATTGCGGGAATGTTTTTATAACTATATTTGCTATAAAAAAGGTTCGGAAAAATATCCGATAAATCCTTATAGTGCAAAAAACTGGTCTAAACTAGATAATCTGGATTTTGATAAAATCAGTGCAAATAATAAATTTCTTTTGTAAGCGCAGATAGTTTATCGAAACGGTTAATCTTTTTCACACGCTTTAATAAAGAGCGACTCTTATGAATAAAAAACTATATATAGTGCACTGCGTCGATACAGAAGGACCACTGCATGAGCCGTTAGCGGCTACTTTTGAACGACTGTTTAATATTTATCACATTAGGCTCGACGCAACAAAAGAAAACTTGTTTAAGTTACAAAATAAATTGATTGACTTTAATGGACTTGAAGAGGAAATTGCTAAAACATTTAGAAAAGAATTAATTCAATACAATGATAGCTGGGATAAAATAGATCTTATGCTAGATAAGATCATGTCTAGTTCATATAGGAATAAATATCTAGATTCCTATGGTAAAGGTATAGTATATAACTGGCATTGCATGGATAATGTAGGCTTCAAAACCAATGAAAGAAGAAGAGATCTTGGTTTCGGAAATATTTATAATCACTATAGAAATAAAATTTTAGAACATGGTGATTTAGATAGAATTCATTGGCATTTTCACCCTCTATCATTTAACAGAGAAGGACATGTTTCTAGTACATCATATGATAATTCATATTCAATATTGCATGAGATACTTTGCAGAAGATTAATTGATCAGGAATGGTTTCCTACCGTAAACAGAGCTGGCTTTCATGCGATTAGGCAAGACTCTAGTTTTTTTCTAGAGCAGTGGATACCTTTTGATTTTTCAAACCAATCTATGTACTCAGATGAGGATATGCAAAGCGACACTCATCGATATGGTGATTGGAGAAGGGCTCCCAAACAATGGATTCCTTATCACCCGTCTTATGGTGATTATCAAGTTCCAGGTAACATGAATCGATATACAACTAAATGCTTAAATATAGGGACACGCATAAATCTACTAAATGATTATGAAATAGAAATGGCTTTTAAAGATGTTCAAGCAAATGGTGCTGCCATTTTAGCTTTCACAAATCATGATTTCAGAGATATGGAAATTGATATAGATGATATATATCCTCGTATCGCTAGAATTGCTGAGGATTTTAAGGATGTTGCCTTTGTGCATTCAGATGCGGTAAATGCAATGCAAAATACTGTATTTACGGATATAGGAACAGATACGCTCCAGTTAGCCTCAAAGATTGTACAAGAAAATAGCATGACGAAGTTGACTGTCAACTGTATTAAAGGAAATGTTTTTGGATCCCAACCATACCTTGCTATAAAAACTAAAGAGGGGAAATATTACCATGATAACTTTAATGAAAGAGAGCACTTAAAGAGTTGGGAGTATATTTTCGATGGTTCTACAATAAATATTGAGTCGATCGATAAAGTTACTGTCGCCGCTAATGATAAATACGGAAACCAGGCCATAATATTTATCGAATTGAATTGACGGAGAAGAAAATGGTCGTTTGGATTACGGGTATTACAGCGTCAGGTAAAACATTTTTAGGTAAATCGTTGATGAGTGGTTTAATTGAAAACGGTTATGTCAACATTATTCATCTTGATGGTGATGAACTCAGAAAACGCTCAGGATGGGTTCAGGGACATTCTCTGAAGGATAGATTTAAGATTATTGAGTTATTAATAGATTTAATAATAGAAGAGCAAAATATGGGAAAGATTGTAATTGTATCTACGGTTTCCCATATTAAAAATATGAGGGAACTTGCTAGGGAAAAAATACATGGCTTCCATGAAGTTTACTTGAATTGCAGTTCAGAAAAATGTGCAGAAAGAGATTACAAAGGTTTTTATGAAAGAGCAGAACAAAACACTGATTCTGATGAGATATTTCCCGGAGTAACAGAAGAATATCAGGTAAGTGAAAATCCAGAATTAATATTAAATACTGGTGAAGAAGATTCAACTAAGTCCAGTGAAAAATTACTCAGCTATACACTAATAGAATTAAGAAAATCTCAATTGAAATAAAGTGTGAATGTCATCAGGAAAGTCATATTGGCATAAAAGCTAATAATGGCATGTTCTTAGTTCGGAAAAACCATATATGATTAAAAATATACAAAATATCATCGGAGGGTATTCCAATCCGTATTTTATCATCCTAATTTTTATTATGTTAGCAGTTCTCGATGTTCTTGGTATTGGTACGGTTCCATTACTCATTAAATTTGCTATAGGAGAAAACTCTGAAAATGCAGATCAAAATTGGGTTGAAGGATTAATTCCGATTGTTGAAGGTTATAGCCAAATCGAAGTGCTTTCTGCTCTAGTAGTGCTTTTGTTTTTCATTAAGTCTGTACTTTTTATCTATTCTAATTATTTAATTTTTAATTTTTCTTATGGTGTAATGCATCAAAATCGTGCCGAGTTAGTATCCCTTTTAGTAAAGGCTAAATATCAGAGCATTATGAATAGGAGTGCTGCAGATTTTATTAATTTGCTGCAATTACATATAAACCAGTCAGTTTCTAATTATCTTATTCCAGCTTTAAAGCTTGTATCAGACATATTAGTTTCATTGTTCATATTGACCTATTTGCTTGTTTTGTATCCCTATGTGACTTTATTTTTATTGGCTATTACGCTCTTACTGAGTTGCGTATATTTGATGCTCACTCGCAATCTTATATATGAGTATGGGAAAAGATCATATGAAAATAATCATGCAATGATTGATTTATCAAAATCAATAAGGACTGGTTTTGTTGATATTACAATTAACGGAGGCGTTACATATTTCAAAGATTTATTTGTAGAAAAATCGCAAATTTTTTCAGATTTACAATCAAAGAGTGCTACCTTACGTGTTATACCTCGACCTTTATTTGAATTGGTCATTATCGTATTCGTGGTTTTCATTGTGTTGTTAAATTATGGTGAAGAAAATGCCACAGCGCAGTTAGCTCTTTTCGCTACTTTTGGCATTGGAGCGGTTAGATTATTGCCTGCAGTGACATCTATAATCGCTTCACTCTCTTTAATGAAAAATAATGAAGCGGCCGTAGAAAAATACTTTGTGGAGAAAAAAAATCTGGTAAATATCCAAAGTTGTAGTGGTTTAAAGTTGCAAATTCCAACTAAGTATACTACCGGTGAAGGCGCACCACTTGCAGTGTCTAATCTATCTGTTAGAGATATAAATTTTTATTATGAGAAAGGAGATGATCTCCTAAATTCTTTGAGTTTCACTCTGAATAAGGGCGATACGATTGGAATTATTGGATCCTCTGGGTCCGGAAAATCTACTTTAGTTTCAATAATACTTGGGTTTCTTGAGCCCATTAAGGGGCAAGTCCTGCTAGATGGAGTGAGTATGGATGATCGGATTGAAGCAGACTATTTCTCATATGTTCCTCAATTTCCATTCATTTCAAATGATACATTATTAAACAATATTGTATATCCAGGCGGAGATATGAATATACCACAGATTAAGGAAATAATGGATTCCCTGGGTCTGTCTGATTTGCATACTGGACGTGTCGCAGAATTGAGTGATATCGTGGGCGAGAATGGTATACAGTTATCTGGTGGGCAGGCCCAGAGAGTCGCTTTGGTTAGAGCGATTATTCAGGATAAAGATATTATCATAATTGATGAGGGGACCTCAGCATTAGACCAAGATTCATCAGATAATGTTATTCAGTTGATAAATAAAATCAGGAAAGAAAAGATTATCATTATCATCTCCCATCGAAAAGATATCCTTGAAATATGTAATAGGGTTTATAGTCTCGATAGCAAAGCATTCAATGAAGTCTGAAGCAATTTTTATTTAGTTAAGTAGTTTTTCGATTTTACTCTAGAAAATATTTGCCTTTGGATGAAAAAACGTCTTAATCATATTTCGATCGCAACCGGTTATAAGGCAAAAAGACGATTTTCGAAGGTTTATATTATTTTTAAAATAATTATCTTAGTAATACCGATTATTGGCATAATCTTCTGATCACTTGATTGTGATGTTGAAGTCCGTATTTTAGTAAAAATATTAGTGGTATAAGTAAGGAAGTAATATGAAAAAAGTATATGTTGGCATGAGCGCTGATTTAGTTCATTCAGGACATCTAAATATACTCAATAAAGCGGCTGAGTTAGGGCAGGTAACAGTTGGTGTGTTAACGGATTCGGCCATCATAAGTTATAAAAGACTGCCGTATATGGATTATGAACAACGCGCAGATATAGTTAGTAATTTAAAGGCTGTTTTTGAGGTAATTCCGCAATCAACCTTGGACTATAGTGAAAATTTAAAAGTTCTAAAGCCGGACTATGTGGTTCATGGAGATGATTGGAAAGAAGGTGTTCAGCAAAAGACACGTCAGATTGTGATAGATACCTTAGCTGAGTGGGGTGGAGAGTTAGTTGAGGTCCCTTACACTCAAGGTATTTCCTCTACTGCCTTGAATAAAGCGGTGAAAGAATTGGGAACTACGCCTCAAATTCGACTATCTAGTTTGCGGCGTTTACTAAAGGCAAAACCTTTAGTTCGGTTTCTAGATATTCACAATGCATTAAGTGGTCTTATTATCGAGCATACTAAAGTAGAGGTGAGTGGAGTTTCCTGCGAATTTGATGGCATGTGGGGAAGTAGCCTTACTGACTCAACAGCCAAAGGGAAACCTGATATTGAAGCGATTGATGTAAGTTCGAGAATGTCGACTTTAAGCGAGGTGCTAGAGGTCACTACCAAGCCCATTATTTATGACGCGGATACAGGGGGCCAGACTGAACATTTCAAGTTCACTGTGCGAACTTTAGAGCGACTGGGGGTGTCGGCTGTTATTATTGAGGATAAGACTGGATTAAAGAAGAACTCTTTATTTGGTAATGAGGTCTCGCAAACCCAGGACAGCATTGAAAATTTTTCTGAAAAAATTTCAGAAGCCAAAAAAGTTCAAGTCACAGACGATTTTATGGTCATAGCTCGTATAGAAAGCCTTATTTTGGAGGCTGGGATGGATGACGCGATTATGCGTGCTAAGGCATTCCTGCAAGCGGGAGCGGACGGAATTATGATTCATAGTAGGCAGAAAGACCCCGCTGAAGTTTTGGAATTTTGTCAACAATATGCCGAAATCCCCAATCGAAAGACGCTGGTTGTCGTGCCCTCTAGCTATAATTCTATTACTGAAGATGAGCTAGAGAAAGCAGGTGCTAACGTTGTCATATATGCAAACCAATTACTGCGGAGCGCTTTCCCCGCAATGCAGAGCACTGCGCAGAGTATCTTGAAGCACAGCCGCTCTCTGGAATGTGATGAGAGCATGCTCTCAATTAAAGAAATCTTAAATCTGATACCAGGGACTAGATAATGGTATATGTAAAAGATTTTTTTGATTCGTTGCGAGAACAGGGAGTTACAAATTTCTCTGGAGTCCCAGATTCACTATTAAAAAACATATGTGCATATATCTCTGACAATACAGCACCAGATGAGCATTTAATTACCGCCAATGAGGGCTCTGCTGTAGGTTTAGCTGTCGGTCAGTACGTTGCGACAGGGAAGCCATCTTTGGTGTATATGCAAAACTCGGGATTTGGTAACGCTATAAATCCACTACTTTCATTGGCTGACGCTAAGGTTTACGGTATTCCTATGTTGGTAATGGTGGGTTGGCGTGGTGAGCCTGGCGTTAAAGATGAGCCGCAACATATTAAGCAGGGTGAGGTTATGGAGCGCCTGCTTGATGCTTGTGAACTCCCGACTATAATTATACATGCTGAAACGGAGAATATTGAGGAAGTTTTGAAGTCAGCTGTAGCTCTTACAATCGCTAATAATCAGCCGGTTGTATTACTGGTAAAAAAAGGCACCTTTGGGCCTTACAAGCTTAAGAGCGTTGTGCCGGACATTGCTGAATCATCTCGGGAAGATGCTATTAAAATGATCGTTGAGGCTTCTGAAGTAGATGATGTTTTTGTATCCACTACAGGAATGCCTTCAAGAGAGCTTTTCGAAATTCGAGTTAAAAATAAACAGCCTCATGATAAGGATTTTTTAACTGTAGGTTCAATGGGGCATGCTAATATGATAGCCCTCGGTATTGCTCAAAATACTGAGAGACATGTGCTTTGCATTGATGGTGATGGTGCGAGTATTATGCACCTTGGGAACCTCACTTCGACGGGTCAATCTGGTGCTAAGAATCTCATTCATATTATTTTAAATAATGCGGCGCATGACTCTGTCGGTGGTCAGCCAACCTGTGCTGACTTGATTGATCTCTCCTCAATAGCAAAAGCTTGTGGATATGCATCTGCTAAAAGCACGTCTAAACTTAATGAGATTCGAAGTTACCTTAAGCAAATTAAGGGTCAGTCTGGACCGCATTTGCTTGAAGTGAAGATTAAAAAAGGCTCAAGAAGTGATCTAGGTAGGCCAACCTCTAGCCCTATCCAGAATAAAGAAGCTTTAATGAAAGCCGTCAGGTGATCTGATGAATTACTTTAATCCGGTTAAATTAGTCTTTGGTAGTCTAGTAAGAAAGAAAATTTTAGAGGAATGTGTCGGTAAAAGTGTGCTAATCATTTGTTCCTCAACTGCATATAATAGATATATCAAAGATCCCGAACTAAGTGCTCTCTTTAGTTTAGCGAGAGTGGTATTTGAGCATGGTTTTGAAAGTAATCCATCGCTCACTGGTATCATCGAAATTAGTCATAAATATCGGGATAGCTCACTAGATCTCATTGTCGGTCTAGGTGGCGGTAGCGCTATGGATGTGGCAAAAATTGCAAGTGTATCTATCCCGGCCATCAAGAAAGCTATACATATTGATGATCTCTTGAAGGATTCCGCCCTGTTTTCACGCTTTAAAGAGATAGACTGTATTCAAGTTCCCACTACCGCAGGAACTGGAAGTGAGGTAACGCCATTTGCCACAGTGTGGGATTATGAAAGTCAGCAAAAAAAATCTTTAAGTCATCCTGTGATGTATGCAAAAAAAGCATTTATAGATCCAGACTTCCTGTCTCAAGTTCCTTTAGAAGTAGCTATACCTACAGGCCTTGATGCTTTGAATCAAGCCTTTGAATCGATTTGGAATGTAAATGCCAATGAATTTACCCGTCCGCTATCAAGACGAGCAGCGATATTGGCTTTGAGAGGCTTGCCGGTAATAGATGAAGTGCCTAATAATCCTGAATTGAGAGTTAAGCTTGCATTGGCTAGTTTGTTTGCAGGCTTAGCAATTAGTCAAACCAGAACTTCAATATGCCACTCTATATCTTACCCCCTGACTTTGAGGTATGGAATCCAGCATGGAATGGCATGTTCATTCTCGATATTAGAGGTGTTCAAGTATAATTCGGCATTCGTAAAAGATGATCTACAGTTGATAGAGCTTGAGCTAAAGCTAGATCCCTACCTGGTGTTAGAAAATATCATTAGGCAACATGGAGTGAATGCACATCTTGCGAAATCATTACCCAATAAGGCTATCTTTTCCGAGTCGATTGAGGATTTTGTTTCGGCCGGGCGATTTGAGAATAATATAAAAACCTGTAATCAAAATGATCTAACTCAGATAATCACCGCTAGCTATGATAGGGCTTGCCGCATTTAAAGATGAAGATCCTGTTGTTGTTAGGATAGTTGCAAATAAATAAAATATGTGTAGATGTTGATAGTTTATACTGTCTCGCCTCTCAGAAGAGTCTCCAGTTGAGTTTGAGGTTGCAAACCAAGTACAAAAAACTGTGGTTATTCAAAACAATGAAACCATTTATATTCTTATGTGAGCCAGTGCTCTCAAGTAGGAAACGATGTGCTTATGTTAAAGCATGTGAATATAATTCTTGTAGGCGTGAACTTTTATTACAGTTTGATGAAACTGAAGAAACAGAGCTAGAAAAGATTATTGAATCTCATGGTTTTCAGGTTTTCAGGTTTTCAGGTTTTCAGGTTTTCAAAACAGAAAACTGATATACATGGCACTGTTAGCAACAACCTTTATGTTAAAAATTAGAAGGATCATCTATGAAAAAAGTCCTAATTACTACAGCCCCTTTTGGCGATAAAAATCGCATACCTATAGAGATGCTTGAACAAGCGGATATAAAATATTTAATCAACCCTCTTGGTCGGAAATTAAACGAGGAGGAATTAGCGTCAATGGTCTCAGATTTTGATGTCATTATTGCTGGTACAGAACAAATAACAGACTATGTTATGAAAAACGCCAAAAATCTAAAGTTAATCTCTCGTGTTGGAATTGGTTTAGACGGTGTCGATTTATTGGCTGCTGAACGAAGAGGGATAAAAGTTTCTTATACACCAGATGCGCCTGCACCAGCAGTAGCTGAATTAACGGTTGGTTTAATGTTGACACTTTTGCGCTCTGTGCATTTGTCTAATACACAAATGCATGAAGGCCGTTGGAATCGTTACTTTGGGCGACGAATTCCAGAAGTCACTATTGGTGTTATTGGTTTAGGCCGAATTGGCACGCGCGTCTTAAATCGCTTACGTAGTTTTGGTACACCAAAGTTGCTATTAAATGATATCTTACCTAATTCCGAGATTGATCGGCAATTCAAGGCAGAGTGGGTTTCAAAAGAAGAAATTTATAAACAAGCTGACGTAATTACTTTCCATCTTCCACTAACTAAACAGACAAAAAATATGGTTCGAAAAGAACATTTAAAAATGATGAAACCTGATGCTATTCTTATTAATACCGCACGAGGTGGCATTATTAATGAAGATGATCTTTATGATGTAATGAAAGAGGGACATTTATCAGGTGCTTCCATGGATGTTTTTGTTCAGGAGCCTTATTCAGGGAGGCTTCGTGAAATAGAACGTTGTATTTTAACTGCGCATATGGGTTCAATGTCTTTAGATTGTCGAACTAGAATGGAAAGAGAAGCAACTGAAGAAGCTATACGTTTTTTGATGGGTAAACCTTTGGAAGGACTTGTGCCTGAATGTGAGTATGCAACTCAACGAGATGGCCTCTAGAGGTAATAATGGATAAAGTAGTTGTTATTGGTGGTGCTGGGTTTATGGGGAGTCATACTGCCGATATTCTCAGTGACCGTGGATTTAAAGTAACAATCTTTGACAATCAACCGTCTTCTTACCTTAGAGCTGATCAGGAAATGGTAGTTGGAGACATTCTTGAACGTGACACAGTCAATGCGGTTATCAGTGGAGCTAAATATTTATATCATTTTGCTGGCATTGCAGACATAGACGAAGCAAAAGAGCGTCCATTTGATACAGTTAACTTAAACGTCATGGGGACAACGGTTGCGTTGGAAGCCGCAGTAAAATTTGGTGTTGAGCGATTTATTTATGCGTCTACAATGTACGTCTATAGCCCGTATGGCTCTTTTTATCGAGCTAGTAAGCAAGCTGCTGAAATAGTTATTGAAACATACCAAGAAAGATTTGAATTAGATTTCACATTTCTAAGATATGGTTCTCTATATGGGCCTCGTTCTCAGGCCTGGAACGGATTGCGGCGTTATTTGACTCAGGTAATCCGGGAAGGCAAGTTGGATTATCGTGGAACGGGAAAAGAGAGACGAGAATATATTCATGTGCATGATGCGGCAAGATTGAGTGTCGATATATTGGATGACATACACAAAAATAAAGCAATAACAGTTACAGGTCAACAAGTGCTTAGTTCTGAAGAGTTGATTGATCTGATTTTCGAAATTACTGGCGTCAAAAAGGATGTTGTTTTTTCACAGGACACTTCTTCTCAAGATCATTATATTATGTCGCCATATCGATACACGCCCAAGCAGGCAAAGAAATTAGTACCTGATGAGTTTATCGATTTAGGGCAGGGGGTTTTGGAAATCATTGAAGAAATCCATCACGAATTAGATAATTCAAAACATTAGATAAATAGTTTTTGGCTTTTCATGTAGCTGTCGAAAATGGTCTTGACCAAAAATGTGCTTATTTAGAGTAACGAAAAAGTGAGTGATCGTGATGAGCTGTGAAAGCATACAAGAGATAATTAGTCAAAAAAGCATATTGATTTTTGATTTTGATGGTGTGTTAGTAGACTCGGTTCACATAAAAGCCGATGCATTTGCAGAATTATATAGCCCTTATGGTTCAGAGATTGTCGAGCAGGTAGTGACGCATCATTTGGCTAATGGCGGTATGAGCCGTTATGATAAATTTAATCATTACCATAATGTTTTCCTTAATATGAAAAGAGATCAGTTCGATTTGGATAAGCTACTGAATCAATTTTCAACAATTGTTGTGGATAAAGTGATTGCATGTCCAGAGGTACCAGGAGCAGAAAATTTCATTAAAGAAAATTATCTCCAACATAAACTCTATATCAATTCAGCGACTCCTCAAAATGAGATCCGTCAGATAGTTTTGGCTAGAGGACTCCAAAAGTATTTTTGTTCAGTGCTGGGTTCGCCTGCATCAAAATCAGAAAACCTTGCGAATATAAGAGTAATGAATCATGAGGTACCCAGTTCAGATTTTCTATTTTTTGGAGATGCATTTAGTGATTTTGAAGCTGCAGAAAATAATAATCTTGATTTTGTCGGTATTGCTAACAGTATGGATAGTGTACTCCACGGTCTGGTAGCAAATGATCTGTTAATCAACGACTTTAATTGTATTTTGGAAAGTTCATGAAGAGATACAGCGTAAAAGAAGGAACCACGGGTGTATTGGAGTTGACGGATGATGCTGGTAATGTAGAAATATACCAACCCGACTGTGATATTGATAAAGCCCAAACCCTGCTTTACCAATTTTATAATGTTCAAACAAGTAGTGGCATGAATGTCAAAGATGCTTTTATACGGAAAGATATCGACTGGTTTCCAACAACTATTGGTATGCTTTGTTGGCAATATTTTTATCAAGTCGTTAAGTACAGGCCCTTACTAGAGAAATATCTACTAGGACAAGTTGAATTTAAAAGTATTTCGCCAGGAAAATTTTATAACTTAATCCAAATAATATTGGAGGCGCAAGGCAAAGATAAAGGCAAAAGCAAAGTAAAAAAACTCATTAGGACGATGTATGCTTCGATTATACAAATACGCAACAGATTGGTACCTAATAAACAAGGGGATCTTCTTTTTTTTCGGTATGGTCTTGATGATTTCCGTACTGAAGAATTATTGGAGCAGTTAGAGAACGAATACAAGGTTTTGCAAGTAACAGGCGTTAGTTATAAAAAGGTAATAAGTATTTTTTTTAATCGAAATATTTATATTCTTCCATTAGTTCAGCCATCTAAAAATAACAGTGTACTTTTAAATCATGGTCATAAAGATCTAGTTTTTAAGTACGCAATGTTTTTCGCTGAGTCGATCGTAAACACCCATCGCTTTGCGTATGGCGTGCATTTAGCAAACTTTAGGCATTTTGAATATAAATTGTTTTTTGGTTTGGATGATGCAAATACCGTTTATCCACTGATATATGCGGCGCAGGATACGGGAATAAAAGCTCTTGGTTTTCAACATGGTTTATACGCGCAAAGACAAGAAGCCTATGTAATGCAGGGAATTGAGAGGTACCGTTGGTATGATAATGTACTCGTATGGGGTGAGTATTGGAAGTCTAACTTATTAAAAAATAGCAGTTTGTATTCGAGTACTTATCACATCGTTAGCTCAAACAAGCATTGTTACGACTATAAATCTCTGCTCAAACAAGGGAAAAATAGGGTAATACTTATTCCCTATGAATTCCTATCGGACTCGATAAAAGTTGGTGAATATATTAAAAAGTTTATTAAAGCAGGATTCAAGATATTATTTAAATCAAGAGCTGATGAGTTACTGCAGGATCAATTGGATCCATATTTTCTTGGTGAGTTCGAAGACGAAATAGAAATTCTAGATGTCTTAACACCTGAAGCAATGGCGGAAGTCGATGTCATTGCTGGAACTCAAACTACTCTGTTGTTTGATCTGCTACCCTACAATAAACCAATTTGGATTTTGGAATCTCCTTTTCGTCTAATGTATGACATGGTTGAAGATGGCTTTGCTAGATTAATCACTGAGAGTGATATGCAAAGAATTGATGCAATATTTGAAGAAGATATAAGTGAAAAAAAACCGGTAAATGCAGAATATTTTAGTGGTAAGGTACCAATGGTTGATGCAGTCGCTAATTATTTAGATGTTGGTGTCTCAAAAAAATGAAAATATTAATCTCTGCGTACACGGGTTTAGGAAACTTTATTCTGAAAACACCGATGGTTAATCGTCTTGCTGATTTATATCCAGGTTGCAAGATTGATTTATTATGTGGGTTATCTTGGGGTGCCGATAAAGTTCTCGAACACTCAAATTTAATTAATCACGTTTATTGGCTCCCGTTAAATTCTGCAATTGCGGAAAAGAAAAAGCATCTAAAGAGCTTAGCAAGTAACTGTTATGATTTAGTCATACTTCCTTTTGATTCGACACCGACATTCTTACTTTGGGGGGCGAATTTTTATTTTTCTGATTCTAGGGTTATTGCTCATTTTAATATTTATAGTCTCGGCGGACTAATTAGGATCAAACGAACATTGTCATTCGTGTTGTTGTCTAATATCGACTGGGTACCCGTATTACATGGTCGCCACGAGATTGATCTTAATCTTGACTTAGTTGATGTTCTTTCATACAAAAATCATACGTCGGACAGAAATCGAAAAACAATTGTAACCTATGATCCGACTGTATCTGTATCTGGGTTGCCTGATAAGTATATTGTCTTACAACCCTCCGCTCGAAATGGAGTAGCCTCTCCTAAAACTTGGCCAATAAGTCAATATCATAGTCTTGCACATCAATGGTTAAAGAATCATCCAGACTACCCTATTATTTTAGTTGGCGACTCTGGAGATTTAAATGCGCTGCTTGGCCATCCTATTCTTGAATTAGATGGTGTTGTAAATATGATTGCAGATACTGATTTTTCACAATTGTGTATGATTTTGAAAAGTGCTTCAGCAGTTGTAGCCAATGACAGTGGCATTATGCATGTTGCTGATGCTTTAGAAACATCATTGGTGGCACTTTATGGTCCTACAGATAATACAAGAACTAGACCATTATCATCTTCATCAAAAATATTGTTTTCGAAAAATGATTGTTACTGCAATTGTTATGCATTTAAATATAGTGAGGATTTCTTGCTAGAAAAATTTGGTGAGGACTATTGTATGGCAAACATCGCACTTTCTGATGTAATGTCCTCGTTAGAATCTATGATTGGATAGTTTTATGGATAATCAAAATTATGATGCTTTAGAGACTCATTTTAATAGTTTCGATGCCTCCAAGTTAAGAGGCCTAGTGAGTGAAAATAGTGCAATTATTTATGCTGCCTATGTTTTAGATAGGATAGAGCCTAAGAAAGGCTCAACTATGCTGGATGTTGGATGTGGCGATGGCTTAATGTTGCAAGCAATGCTTATGTTGAGGCCGGATTTACATATAGATGGAATTGAGCTTTCACCTAAACTCACTGAGCTTGCAAAAATCAACAACTCTGAGTCTGAAATATTTTGCGGTAATATGATGGAGTTGGATTTAATCAATATCCCTCAAAAATACGATTATGTTTTTTCATTTAGTTTCCTACAATATATTCCTGCTAAAGACATTGGCCATTTACAGTCTCGTATTCAAAACTTGCTTGTTGATAATGGTGTTATTGTTCATTGTTCGATTCCGGATAAACGATTCAGGTTAGCTACTACAGTTGTCACTCAGCTGAGAAAAAGAGGTAATTTCGGATTACTAATTGCGCCAGTATTGCATTTTTTATATATCTTGTATCATAAAAATCGATATGGGGTAGGTGGTTTTTGGCACGACCCTGTTGGTATAGAGACGGCCCTGTCTTCGACAGGAGAAATTAACGTATTGGCGTCAGATGTATATTATCGTTTTGATATAGTACATAAAATAGCATGCTAATAAAGACATGAAATAGAAAATGATGGTAAATCCTGTTGTCGAAGGGGAAAAATCCTCGAAAATGCTTTATAGAGAACTATGTGCTAATGAAGATCTTATACCTCTATTTTCAAAAGATTGGTGGCTTGATTCTCTAGCAGGGGTGGATAAATGGGATGTTGCTCTTGTCTTTAAAGATGGAAAAATTATTGCATCAATGCCCTATATTATAAAACATAGATTTGGTTTAAAGCTCTCTACATTGCCTGCATTAACACAGTACCTCGGGCCATGGATAAAGCCAAGTCAGGCAAAATATGCAAAAATGTTAGGGCAGCAAAAAGATATAATGAACGATTTGATTGAACAGTTGCCAAGGTTTGATTACTTTTTACAGAATTGGGAGTATAAACAAACAAATTGGCTGCCATTTTACTGGAAAGGTTTCCAGCAAACGACTAACTATACCTATGTCATAGACGATATGTCGTCTCTAGATGAGGTCTGGTCTAATTTTCAGGAAAATATACGAACGGATATTAGAAAAGCTGAAAATCGACATAATTTGATACTTCTAGATAATCCCTCGATTGAAGATTTTATTCAATTGAATAAGAAAGTCTACGAGCGTCAAAACATTAAGTCTCCTCACAGCGAACAGCTGATAATTGACTTGGATAAAGCCTGTGCTCAACGAAATGTCCGTAAGATTTTTATTGCAGTTGATGAAGATGGTAGGCCTCATGCAGGTGTATACTTAGTATGGGATAAGAATAGTGCTTACTATTTATTGGGTGGTAGTGATCCGAAATTGCGAAGTAGTGGGGCAAAAAGTTTTTGTATGTGGGAGGCGATTAGATTTGCATCGACTGTCACAAAAGAATTCAACTTTGAAGGCTCTATGATAGAGCCTGTAGAACGGTTTGTTCGAGGATTTGGAGCGAAGCAAAAACTAGTTTTTAATATTTCAAAAACACGGTCACTACTTTTGCGCTTAAGATCCTGTTTACTCAGTCTTAAAGTAAATAATACAAATTGAGCATAACATATAGTCCTAACCAACTTGAATGGTTGCAGATTATTCTGCGAGAGAGATTATCCATTCACCTCTCAATCAACCTTTTAAATGAAAAATGTGCTGTCATTACTCTGCCTTCCTCCACTAAAAAAATAGAGATAACGTTAGATCCGCTCACTTTTTTGAAAGCCGACGCCAGCTTGTTGATGCGTTCATGGTTTCCTGAGTCTGAAGGTTGGCTTGCATCATCATTGGGATCTGATTTACCTGCGCCTGGTTTATTAAAAGGACAAAGCAAGTTAATTTATAAAACCAATGAAGGATACAGCATTAAATATGATATTTTAGGACTAATATTTAGGATGCTCACACGTCTAGAGGAGATTGACCATGACAACATTGATTGTCATGGTCGATATTCAGCATATGCGTCGCATGCTTTTAAAAATGGTTACCTTGAGAGGCCTATTGTTGATGAATGGTTAATTATACTAAGGCAGATTATGAAAAGGTTATGGCCTAGTCATGACTTAGTTGAAAATAACTTTAAGATAAAACTGTCTCACGATGTAGATATTGTAAGCCGATATCGTTTCGCAACCCCTTATCACATTATTCGGAGGGTGATGATTGATATCTTGAAGTATCGTGATTTTCGCTCTGCACTATTAGCTCCTTGGGGACTCCTTTCCAAATCTATTAAATTGTCGAAGTACGATCGATTTAATACATTTGAGTGGATAATGGAGCAATCAGAAGCTAATAGTTTAACGAGTTCATTTTATTTTATCTGTGGACGAACAAATCCTCAGTTTGATGCCGAATATGAACCTGAACACCCCATTATTAGAAGGCTCTTACGCACGATTCACGCTCGTGGACATGAGATTGGACTTCATCCCAGTTATAATTCTTACCAGGACCCGGACATTATATGCTCAGAGGCAGAACGATTACGAAAAATTTGTGATGAAGAGAATATAACGCAAGATATTTGGGGGGGGAGAATGCACTTTCTTCGTTGGAAGCATCCAAATACTCTTTATGGGTGGGAGAAAGCTAAAATGAATTATGATAGTACGATGGGTTTTGCCGAACATGCAGGTTTTCGTTGTGGTACTTGCCATGAGTATCCAGCTTTTGATCCCCTTCTTGATCGTATTGTTAATTTACGTATACAACCATTAATAGTCATGGAACACACGGTGATTTCCAAGAGTTATATGGGACTTGGACTAAGTAATAAGGCTCATGATAAAATTTTACAATTGAAAAATGCTTGCAAAGAGGTAAATGGAAGCTTCACTTTGCTATGGCACAACAATCAGCTAGCAACTAAGGCTGAGCGCGACTTGTACACTTCTATTATTAAATAGATTTATCCCTTTTCAACACTACATACGGATTGTTATGCTTAAACTTGCCCTAATCGGTTGCGGCCGAATCGCTAAACGTCACTCTGAGCTTCTTGGTCTCAAACAAATTAAAGGAGCAGAGCTATCAGCAGTCTGTGATAGTGTTTTTGAGAAAGCTAAAAAAATTGGCCTTAGATTTGATGTGCCAGCATATGCTGACATGGACGAGATGATGCAAAATGAAAATATAGATATCGCAGTGGTGCTAACACCAAGTGGCTTGCATGCTGAGCATGTAATTAATCTGGCCAAGTATGGCAAAGATATTATGGTTGAAAAGCCAATGGCGCTAACGTTAGATGATGCAGATGCGATGATCGAGGCCTGTGATGAAAATAGTTGTCGACTTTTTATAATTAAACAAAACCGCTTTAATGTTCCTGTGGTCAAGTTACGCGAGGCCCATCAGGCTATGCGTTTTGGTAAATTGATACTAGGTACGGTCCGTGTGCGTTGGGCTCGTCACCAAGAATACTATGATCAGGATGCCTGGCGTGGTACCTGGGCTATGGATGGTGGCGTGCTCACAAATCAGGCGAGTCATCATGTGGATCTATTGGAGTGGATGATGGGGGATGTAGAGTCAGTATTTGCTCTAGCTACAACCGCGCTTGCCGACATAGAAGCTGAAGATACGGCTGTTGTAACCGTGAAATTTAAGAGTGGTGCACTAGGAGTTATTGAAGCTACAACAGCAGCTAGGCCAAGAGATCTTGAAGGGTCAATCTCAGTTTTGGGTGAGAAAGGTAGTGTTGTGATTGGAGGTTTTGCTGTAAACAAAATGGAATGTTGGGATTTTGAAGAAGAGCTAGAAGGTGATGATAAGGTACTAGAAAATTTTTCAGTTAATCCACCTAATGTCTATGGTTTTGGACATCAAGCCTACTACGAGCATGTCGTTGAATGTATCTCAGATGGGGGGAAAAATTTAGTTGATGGGCTACAAGGTAGGAAAAGTATCGAGCTAATTAGCGCTATCTATGAATCTATTGAAACAGGAAAAGAGGTTTTTCTTCGTTTTAAGCCACAACAATGTAAGCTGGGACAAACTTGATTGAATCCTCAATTTTTCCTAAAAAATACGAGTTTGTTCTTGTTTTTGGAGAATTAAGCTTGCATCCTTAACTACACCATTAAAGAAGCATAAAAATGTCAGACATTGCAACAACGGCGATTATACATCCTAATGTAATCCTTGGTGAGAACGTTGTGGTTGAGGATTTTTGTATAATCGGCCTACCATTTAAAGGAATGGAAAATATACAAACTATCATTGGTAGTGGCTCAATAATCCGCGCAGGTACATATATTTATGCTGGTAATCAGATCGGTAAAAACTTTCAGACCGGGAATAAAGCTAATATCAGAGAACTCAATCAAATTGGTGATGATGTTTCTATTGGAACACATTCTGTAATTGAGCATCATATTACTATTGGGAGTAATGTGAGGATACATTCACAAGTATTCGTGCCGGAATATAGTATTTTG
>MDTC01249567.1_pt1 | contig 33290 bp, 17 predicted proteins | sample 811181 | NCBI WGS metagenome assembly MDTC01 (sample SAMN05326644, study PRJNA326480) | marine metagenome | isolation source: seawater | place: Pacific Ocean: North | collected 2011
ACTAAACTTTTCTGTCATACTTATTTGATAGCCTTCAACAGCATTACCTAACATATGCTCTATAAAAGCTAAGATCTGATCTTTAGAAAGATTTTCTAGCTGTGGTGTTTTTTTTGCTTCAAACAAAAAAGAATAATTTTCTTTTAGTGTCCTCTTTCTACCTTTTTCTCCACCGTTTTTAAGATACCACTGAACAGATTTTGTATAAGACTTTTTCTTTTTACCTTTTGATCTGTGTTTTTTGTCTGTAGACTTTGAAGATTTATAGATATTTTCTCCTTTAGAACCTGCTTTAGGGCCCGAGCCTAAAGGTGTTGAAACACCACCTACAGAACCTCCACCCATAGAGCTAAATTCGTTTAGAAGAGCTTCTACTACTTTATAATATACGTTATTCATCAGATACCTCTTTATAATATATATTTATTAAAAAGGCACAGTATATATTCCTTTAATTTTATCAAATTCATTTTTTAAAGTAACTTGCTTTGCCAAATTAATAATAATAGACAATCTATTTCTATGACCAGAATAAAATCTGTTTTCGTCAGATGTAAAATCTCTTGAAAGATGTATTGCTTGCCACTCTTCCCAAGACAAATTTATTCTTTCTCTTTGCGCATGAAACAAAGACATGTCCTGAATGTTGTATTTTTCGCATTCTTCATTCCAATCATAATATTGTCCTAGCTTCTCTTTATGCCAGTCTGATGTACAAACAACAAGTCTATCTTCATGAAATGTACCAATTCTACCAAGCTCTGTTAAAAAACAAGTTTTAACTAAACTTTGAGTTGTAAATTCGTAGCCTATCGCTGTAGCTATGTTTTTTGCATTTTTAAGTAATTCTAAAGAATACTCAACTAAGCCGGCAACTCCACAAAAAGGCTCTTTGTCTCTTTGCGAAAAAGAACACTCAACAATTCTTTGTCCAAAATTATCAACAAAAGAAATAAAATTTTCATTATCTGTCATTTTAACAAATTTTTCGTATTTTCCCCAAAGGTTTTCAATGTCTCTCTCTTTAATCAATTAATTTATCTCCTGTAGTAAAGTTTGTCATATCAATAGGAAAATTTCCTAATTTTTTGTTTTCGTAACCAGACCTAATAACGTTTTTTAATTCTTCGATATAGTCTTTGTGCACATCAATAACAAGTGCATCATGTATAGCAAATACTGGTTTTGATAGCTCTATATTTATTTTGTCTATTAATTCATTGAAATACATAAGTGAAATATCAACTGCTGAAGACTGGATGAAATTATTAATTATTTTATTTTGTTTTAGTTCATCAATGTTTTTTAGTGGTCTTCCAAAGTAGTTTTTTCTATATTCTTCGCCATTTGAATTTTCTGCAATTGATAATATTGAGTCAATATTAAAATACTCTTTTGTTTTTTGCAATATTACATCAGACCGATCTTTAGATAAACCTTCAATTGGCGTCATTTTACCGTAAAGTACTGATATTGTTGCTCTTTTTATTAAAGATCTGTCTATTTCTTTTTTAAACTCGATCTTGTTTAAAATTTCTTCATATATGTCACCTTCAACTTTTTGGTTAAGAATCTTTCTAATAAGACGTGGTTCTAGATTTTTAAAGTCAATACTCAAAAGCATGCCATTTGAAGACCATCTTGACTCAAAAATCTTTCTGCATCTATTAGGCAATGTCAATATATTTGGACTACCTTTCTTTACTATTAGTCTACCTGTTGAAGTTCCTGTTAGATTATAAGATACTTTATTACAAAAGCCATTATATGCCTTAAAGCTTTTTAAGTTTTTTCTAATTGCTTCATTTTTTTCTATTTCTAAAAAAGCTCTGTATGCCAATGCATCGATTTTTGCACTAAATAGTCTACTGTTTATCTTTCTGTTTGAGCAAAAAACGTTTATATAGTTTTGTTTGTCTGCTTGTTTAAGTAGCGATTCTGCTTCATTTAGATCATCTTCGTATCTGCTTATTAAGTGGTTAGGCAAAACGTTTTTTACAGATACATTTTCTGTATTAAACATGCTAGTAAATTTATCGTATTTACTTAATGTTTCTATATTAAATAATTTAAATTCTTCATTTCTCATTTTTTTATATTATGAGAAAAAAAACAAATTTACACTTTATTTTAATTTTAGGATTTTACTTAATTCAATTGAATATGATAACTTTGTCTTAGGCTTCTTTTTTTGTGTATAACTAAAAACTATTTTGTTATTAACAGCATTATACTCAATTGTATCATGATTAAATGTTTTACCGCTAACATTTTTAAATTTTTCAATAATACTTTTAAATGTATCTAATATAATATTGTTGTCTGTACTTTTTTGTGTGTTAGAATTAATGCTACTAATTAAGTTAAAATAATTAGAAAAATATATACTAATGCTGTCAGAAGTGTCTATAACTTTATTACTATTTGAATCTCTAATTGATATTTTTAAAACTTGCTTTTTTAAGAATTCTTGTAAATTAATAATATTTTTTTTATTGTTTACATCACTAATAAATAATCCCCATAATATTTGTTCAGTTGTTAGATTTCTTTTAGTAGTTATTTTACCAGTTTTTTTGTTTTTTCTTCTTTTTGGTTTAGGAAAAACACTGTGTAATTTTTCATAACTTGAATTTGGAATTACTGTAGGTGTAATGGTTGTCACTAAAGGTGTTGCTGTAGCTAGAGGTGCTACAGGATTAGCGATTTGAGCAGCTAAATTAGCTCCTGAAAAATTTTGATTTAAGTTTGCATTATTTAACAAAGCAGGTATATTATTTTTAATTTTTTCTGTAAGATCTATTAAAAGATCTTTTTTTGTTGATTTAACATTACTGCTGAGCACGATGTCAAGCTTTATCTTGCCTGACAAATCGATGTTATAGTAGATATTATCATCAGTTTCTGTATCAAGTCTTGCAATTCTATATTCAATATAATTAAAACTAATGTCATTTATATTTACTTGAACACTCTTGGGAACGCTTATTGTTGTGTTTAATCCTCCCATTGGATATGTTTTATAATCTTCGTCGCCACTGTAACCTAAAAGTTTTAAAGCTTCTGACGAAAATTCATTTCTAGGTGAGCTATTTAGTGTATTTAAAGTTTTACTTGCATCTAATTTAACATTAGTTTTACCACTTGAGCTGTAAGGTCTATTTTTACTATTTGTCTTTATATTTCTAATTGTTCCTGATTCTATTTGCTCTAAAGTTCTATTTAGAGTGTTGACAATGTTTTCATACTTACCGTATGCATCGCCGTAAGCAAGCGTCAGTGTTGTAGTAAATTTACCAGGAGTTATATCATGTTTTATACCCGTTATAACATATTGGTTATCAATAGTTGTATTTGTTTCAAAGTCTAGGAAAATATATTGAGCATAATTTACAAAAGGACAACCAAAAATTGTCAAGTTAACTTGTGAAGGTAATATTCTTAAAGGCAAGTCTTGCTGAAATTTTACTCTGGTCCTAACAGGTGCAGCATTCCTGTCAGGTCTTGTTAGAAATACTGTGTTTAATTTTGCTTCGTTTATTGTTGATATACTTGCTTCTAATACAGCTGAGTTATTTGTTCCATAAGTCACGCTTGGCATTATTTTTTTTATTTGACTTCTAATTGAATTAGATAAGCTTTTGCTAGAATCTGGATCTAAAACAAGATTTTGGTCTTGGTCTTTTTTTATTATTTTTGCTTTAATTAGTTTATTAATTACATCTTGGTTTTTACTGATAAATTCTGCTTCTAGCTTATCTAGACTATCTGTGTTGTCTTCTTTAGCTTTTGTCTTTAAGTCAATATATCTACTGTTTATATCAAAAATAGCAGAATCTATTCCTCTTTCTTGAATTGACCGCATAATTTGTGAAGTTGATTCAAAGGGGTTGTCATGCTGATCTATTATTGAAATTCTTAATATGGTTTCTTGACCGTCGTCTTTGGTCATAGTATCAAAAAGAAACTTAACTTTAGGCATTACAAATTTAATATTTGATATTAGACTTCTAGAAGTAATGCTATATTTTTCGTCCATGAACGCTGATATTTTAAAAATTTGATCGTCTACTCTTTTTTGAAATTGTGAAGACTTTTCATCCTTTCCCATGTCTGCTTTTACATTATTGTTTTCATCAAGTTTATATAAGCTATGCAAACCATAATTAATACAGTATCTAGTTGTAATAAACTTTTTTACTATCTGCATTAATAAGCTTTCCAAAGTATATTGTGCACCGTTGATAAACAATTGACTTAAAAAGTTTTCAAGGTCAGTCTTTTTAATAAGCAAAGAAGATACGTTTTTATTTCTTGCAAGACCTGCATAATCATTTAAAGTATAGCTAATAACTTGGATTTCGTCAAAACTAGCTGTATATGCTAAATGTGACCCTAAAACTGCTGTTACTACGTTTCCCAAACTTACATAATCAGACAGTTTTGCATCTTTTTCTTTATCTTCAGCTATTCCTACAATTGTCGTTGCATATAGATTTTTACTATTTTTAGCATCAAGAGCAGCTTTTTTAAAGTTTTCATCATTTATTGACTCAACATCAGAATAATTGCTCTTGTCAAAAAAAGGATCTTCAATACTTACACCATCAGTAAATTTACCTAATAGACCATCAATAGTCTTGCTTAGCGCTGCTCTTCCTCTACTAATATATGTGCTAGCGCTTGAAGCAAGTCTTCTTATTTTTATATAAAATTTTATAAGCTTTTGATACTCGCCGTTGACGTCTGTAGCTATGTCTAAATCTATAAGGTTTGCTGCTGAGACTGCTGCATCAGCATCTGCAGCTGGGGCAACAGCTTTCATACTTCCGGCGGTTGTTTTATATTTGGTAGTAATATCTAGTGATCTTAAAGCTATTAAAATAAGTGCTATTTTTATTCTTAACTTGCTTTCATTTTTTATTGATTTTTGAAACTTATTTATTATCTTATTATAATTTGAAATTTTTTGTAGTTTGCTTTTTTTAGTTTTGTCAGTATTTGCTGAAAATTCAGTTACTATATTTGCTGTATAAGTATTTACATTAGCAGCGCTTACGCCAAACAAAGTAAACTTTTCTGTTCCCTTCGTATCTTCATATTTGTCAGCTAGCTTATCTATTATTTTTTGACTTGCCTCGATAGTCGATGTTGTTATTGCTGTTGGCTGGTCTGTTTCAAAAGTAATGGCTCTTATTTCTATTGGGCCTTTCATAGCAATAGAAAGGTCTATGTTTACTTGTCCGTTTGCATCGATGCTATAAGAAGAGTTAGTTATAATATATTTTTCGTATACTTTGTTTTGTTCAAGAAACTCAGCAAAATAATTTGTATTTTTTGTAATATTATCTGTGGAAAAGCCTGGAGTTGAATCCATGTGAGACCAGCCATATTGTATGGCAACTTCAGCGCCAAATGATCCAAACAAATCAGGCTTAATAAAAGGTGCAATATCAGACATTCTAGCCTTATCATGAAGTGTAAGAGACAGTCTGCCTGTCTTAAAAGACATAAGTCCAGCAGTCGGTGCTATGTCAACATTAAAACTTTTAATTGTAAGAAAAGGTTTGGTATAGTCATGAACAATATTATTTCTTTTGAATAGTTCAGACTTTACACTGTTTGTGCTGTTTGGATTAGATTTGTCCTGATGTGTTTCTAAATGGCCTACATATTCTTCGTCAAAGTTTAATGCTGTCTGTGGCATTGTAAATGCTGCAAAGTTTGTTTCAACACCTCCTTTATAGCTTTCTTCTCCGTTTTTTATAGTTTTTTTGACGTAAGAAGCTTCTAAGACCTTGTATGTTTCTGTTTTTAAGCTTGGACTAACTGCTGTTCCTTCAAGAAACTGTGTAACTGATGCTGTTTTAAATATTTTATTGCTTTTTGTCTTGACCGTGTCAGGCAAAAGAAACTTTACATCTAAGAAAGGGTAACACTTGCTCATCTCAATTGTACTTAGATTTTGTAAAAAGTTTGAAAGTTCTAAGCTGTTTTTTGTTCCTGCTCTAACGTTTGGATTGTTTAAGAGCATGTAAGACAAACTCGTAGTTTCTTTTGAAACTTTTAGCTTATTGTTTTCAATAACATTAATAAACTCGTCAACTTCAATTTCATTGTTTTCGTTTGTTTGACCACCTCTATTTTTCGGGTTGTTAAAATCTAAGTCTTCACTTAACTTATATTCTACAATTTCTCTTATGTTGAAAATACTTTTTCTGCCTTGTAAAGGTGATTTTATTGTTGGTGATATTTTATAAGTTTTTGGATTTGTTCTTTTCTTTGGTTTAACGCCTTTATGTGCCAAAAGCCCAAACTTATTTTTAAAGCCAAAATAATTAACTGCGCTTGGAGCTTTAGACTTAGCTTTTTTAGGTTGCACAGGAAGAGTAAAAGATGACTCCGGGACATTTGCTTCTTTTTTAATTGAAAAACCAGTTTGAGACAACATTACTGTATTGCTCTCATCTTTTTGGAGTTCATAGTCTTCGTGAACAACCTTAAAATAGTTCGAGACATTGTCGATAATTTTAATTCGATCTGCATCTGTCGTGCCTTCTATCTCGTTGGCTGATCTATATATTTCATTCAATATCTCTTCAGTAGTCATTGCTCTAGTAGTTATAGAATGAAAAAGATTTGTAAGTATAGTTGTTGATGCTTTATCCAGACTACTGTTAATATTATTAGAATCCCATGGTGTTAATGATGTACTAGTACTTTTTGACGCGCCTGTTTCTGCTGACTTAAACACGCTCTGCATGACTTGCCCATCAGAAATTATTGGCAAAAAGTTTTGTATGTTTGACTTTTCTATTAATTTACCATTTAAAGACATTTTATAAAGTTCCTTGCTTTATTTTTATAACATCCTCGATGTTAGGAATACATAACACTACACCACTTTTAACGCCTCTACCGTCACTTTCTTCTTTTCTCAAGTTAAACCACCATCCTAAACCACTTGCAGAAGCAATTATCCACCAGTTTAAACTTTCGCCGTAATACTCATAAGCATACTGGTCTAAGCGCTTAGAACCGTCAGCAATAACTTTTGCTTGAAGGCCAATAACTTCATTGTCAACAAGATGATAAAGTCTGTTTGCAATGCTATTTCCATTAATATCAAATCTATCAATAATCACTATTTAAAGTCCTTCAGTTAATTTTTTAGTATTACTATATTTTGCTATAGCAGGTTTAATCCCTCCACCCCTAACTTTCTTATCATGTGGGTCTCCAAAAAACTCATTGTTTACTCTACCTACATTATATACAGGAGCTCTCATCATTCCGTTATGATCTATACCTGGTACAATATCATGTATTGGTGAGAAGTTAATAGTCGCTTTAACAAGCATTGGAGCTTTTGAGCCAATCCTAGTAGTTTCCCAATTTGAGTCGCCATAATTTACATCAAGTTGTGTTATAAATCCTGCAATACCTCTGCTCATTCCGCTTTCATACGAAGCTGTTATAGGATTGTTTGACACAACATTACCTGTGTCATCTTTAAAAGGCTTCATTATAACATTATTATAGTCGGAAGAATCTTGATTGGTCCTTTTTAAAGGCCCACTTTCAGTAATCTTTTCTAAAGGTGCTAATATTGTAGTATCTTTATAAGCCCCATTTAAAATTTTAAAAGGTTGACTTCCTTTCACGTATTCAACAGTTTTGCTATCAAAAAAGCTCTCTTTGACTTTTTCAACTTCAACAGGTTCTAGAATATTAACGTAACTAGGTTTTTTTCCAGACGTAAGTCCTGATTCAAAAGTTATATACTGGCCAGCTAAAATGCTATATGTCGTTTTATTTCTAGTATGGTTGGAGGATAGATTATTTGATTCTGCAATGCCAAAGATCCTGCTTAAAGAAGATCTGCTATAATTGCTTTTTAAAACGTCCCCTAGTCTAATCCTAACAAGAGGAGAAGCTGTAGGAACTTGTGTGAAAGGATAAGTAAACTTTCCTTCTCCGTCTTTTGTGTCAGCCATATACCCTTCAGACCACTGTGGATAAACCATAGTAACAAGCTTATTAATTTGATACCACATAAAATCGTGATCTGTTGGTGAAGTTGCTGCAATTGTAAAAGAAAGATTAATGTTTCTTGTTGTCTTAACATATGACTTAACATCGTCAATTCTTCCAAATCCAGAAGAAGAAGTGTATTCTGGGTTAAAAGAGTCTGATATGCTTTCTATAAATGCATGGAAACTTAATATTTCATTTGTTCTTACATCGTGAATATAAAAAGGAACATACTCAGCTTCTAAATAATCTTCTATTTCTTTGACAAGCTCTTTAGGAATCTTTCTTTTGTTTCTATCTTCTTTAGGCTGTTTAAAAAAGTTTTGCATAATGCTCTTGTCAGGTTCGTTATATGTTTCAAAAGAAGATAGAAAGTTATAACTTAATTGCAAAAGTTGAGGTAATGCTCTTAACCTCGTTGTATCACCGGGCTTTTTTGATTTGTTGTCAGAATGGATGTTGTCCCAAGCGTAGCTGAAGGGAAAAGTTTCATTAGAAAACCCAATCCCGGAAGCGTGGTTCTCTTGAGGAGCATTGACTGAGTAAATCTTTTTATTGCTTCTATGTGCTGAAACTCTTGTTAATGATGATTCTTTATGATTAGGATTAAGGTAAGTTTTTCCATACGCGTATCTATTAAGAAGCTTAAGACCTACGTGCATTCTTTCTATTGCAAACCTTGTGTAGTAATAATCCATGGAAACAAAAAATTTAAATTCTTCTCTTTTTTTGTTTCTAAACAGATCTTCTTTCCATTTAGCTTCTTGCTGAAACTTTTTTAAGAGTAAAGAAAGTCGCTTTTCTGCTGAGGCACTTAACAAACTATTTAGTACAGTTTCTAAAGACGTGACTACAATGTGTATAAGCGTCGGAAATAATCCGCCAAGCCAAAATTGATTAGGAATTTCTATACCTAGTAAACTCATAAAGCCAGTCTGATTCTTTTTTCCAGTATTTATTCTGCTTCCTTCTTCAATAATTTTATTCCAGTCAAGAAGCATATCTGGATTTAACCATTCAGAAAATCCTACAAAAAAAGCAGTAATTCTACTTAAAAAGTGAGATTGGTCTTTAGGATAGTTTAAAACATCAAAAACATATTTCGTAAAAACATCAAATTCAACAATAGAGTAATTGCCTAATCTTAAATCAATTTTTTCAGGTAAAACAGTGTTAACTGAAGATGTTGCGTTAAGGCCTTGGTTTACTATAGTTATGGCTTCCATTACACCCAGCATTGCAATTATTTCTGCAAAGTATTGAAAAACAAAGCCAGATAAATCGCCTGCACCAATATTGTCTGAATCTTCAAAGGCATACCCCGTAAGCATTTCAAACTCTTTTGCAAAGTATCTACCACTCTCATCACTAAAGTGATACATTGGCTTAAAAGATTGTCTTTCTCTTGAGTCGTCAACAGGTTGATCATCTTTGTCTAATACAGGGTCAAAACCAAAAGATGTGTTTTTTTCATACGTTTGTGTAACAGTGAAATTCTGGAAAGGGTTGGTTGTAAAACCTTCAACGTCAAAGTCAGCTGTATTAAAGACTTGTTGTGAAGATACATCTGACGAGATACCTGATATTTTTGCAGACGAATAAGAAGACTCATCTACTTCTTCACCCAGAGTCTCTGTAATTATATTTCCTTTTGTGTCCAGAATGTATCTTGTTGCCATTTTTATTCTTCCTTGATAATATTATTGTTTAGTTTTGAAAGATCAACGTCAGATAAACGTCGTGACTGATTAAACTCTTTTGGACTCATATCTCCTGAAGATAAACTTTTCCCAATAATATTTATTCTATCTTCAATTTTTTTATCCATATACTTTTTGATTTTATCTGGCTCAATATTCATCTTCTTGGAAAAGACTTCTGCTATTTTATTTGTCAATTCTAGCTCTTCAATTAAGTCCAGTACATTTATTTCTTTACTCATGACATAATTCCTTCTGGGTATTCTTCGTTTGAGAACTGCGCAGGTCGACCATCCTGATAACTTCCTGCTGTACATGCATCGCCGTTAATTCTTAGTGTGCTCTTGCTAATAATGTCAGGGCGCATCATTGTATCAAGCATACCTTCAGAAGCCAAAGCAATCATCAAAGGTTTAATTGATTCACTATCTACCTTTACAACTGTTTTTTCTTCTGACTTTGCCATTAAGTTCTCCTTAATCTTTTTAAGGTTCTCTATATTCTTTTTAACTTCTTCTCTAGTGTATTTAGAGTTAGTCTTTTGTAACCCTGTAGAACCATAATTAGCTATTGCCATCGCCTCATTTGCATTTGAAGAAACATACCCAAGACTTGTCATTAAATTATCAATAGCACCACCAGGCTTCACAGCAAACATTTCGTTAAAAAAGCCGTCTTTGATTTTATATTCAGAAAAAGCTGTTTTCTCGGAGCCTGCGTCATATTCGCCAAGCAGTCCTAAAAGTCTATCGCTTAAATATTTTGGCACCATATTGTTTTTGCCTTTTTTAATAATTCTAGCTTCTAATTCTTGGTTTGTACGCTTGTCTATGACGGACTTTTCTAAAGCTTTTACAAGATTGTTTTGATTGTTAAAATTATTAAGATCTAAACCATTGTTTATTTCTTGTGTTAATAAGTCAAAATTTTCTCCAATTAATCTTGTAACAAATGATTTATCAAGCTTAGCATTTTGTATATCCACTTGAAATATTTTGTCTAATGTATCTTTTAAAACTAAGTTTCCAGGATTATTGTTTTTAGGGTTAGACAACCAATTTAGAGTTAAATTATCCCAATCCTTTTTTAACCAATTTTTTGATGCAGTTATCCAAGACATCGTCATGGCTTTTTCAAAAGTTTGCATTTGCTTTTTATCATTTAGGATATCTTCTAGGTCTTTATGCTTTGACGTATAAGATGTTTTTCCTTTTGCATAATTGCCTTGGCCTTTTGACTGCATTGCTTCTATTAATGTCAGAGCTTGCATATCAGCAGCGTCAAGAGTATCTTCGTTAAAACTTCTTTCAACTCTTTTCATTGTTTTTTCGCTACCTTTAAATTGTTTTGCTTTGCTAACATTCTTTAACTTTTTTACAGTTTCGTATTTTCCTGCATACGATCCATAATCAAGTTCATCAAAACTTTTTGAAGATTGCATGCTTTTATAACCACTCTTTCCTTTTTTAATTTCTTCGTAATTTATATCTCGAGCAGTCTTTTCTGTGTCAAAAAAAGATGGAAAAGTTTGCCTTGCTAAAGATTTAAAAACATCCCAAAAAACACCCCCGATTTCTAATACGACGTATGAAAACTGTTCTAAAATCCATGTTCCAAAGAAAAACAACTTTCCGCCTCTTTTAAAAACCTCTCCTAAAGCATCACCAACAATTGTTCCAATTTCACTTAGCTCTCCGGCGTCCCAATCAAAAAAGCTTTCAAGCAAGCTTTTCCCACCAGATTTTTTCGTCATTTTATCAGCGTCAACTTGGTCTAAAGTATAGTTTAAAACATTAAGTCCCGAAGCTACGAGAATTGCTGCACCTTTTAATATAGCGCCAAGCGTAGAACCTGAAATGTCAAAAAACGCAGAAAAATTTCCTTTGCTTGCATCCAAAGTATTTTGAGCTCTTTCAGTAAGTGATTGAGTAACTTCTGCAGAATCTTTCTTATCTTTTATTTTTCTATTTAAAGATACAAAATTATATCCTTGAGAGAAACCTTTCATTAAAGCATCAAAATCTTTCTTGACAGCAGGATCATTTGCAGCTCTTTTTTTAACCTCAGCTAGATATTTAGTAAATTTTTGTGAGGTAGAAAGCCTAGAAAACTTTTTGTTATTTTTGAACTTTTCCCAAAGATTTCTTGTTCCTTCCGTTAAATTTTCATCTAAAACAACGTTTTTTTCTATTTCATAAAGCAAAGTCTTTTTGCCTTCTTTGCTTATGCGTTTTAAGCTGTCTTGAACTTCATAGTAAACCTTGTCACTGTCTGTTATTCCAAAAACAGATGTTGCAAGCTCGCCAAAACCTGCAACTAGTGATCTTAGGCCACCCTTGAATGCATCAGATGCAAAAATATCTTTCATTACATTAACTATTAATATAACAGGTTCAGTTAATGCTGCAACTGTGTCACCATCAAGATTTATAGCAAAGTCATGAATCATTTGGTATGTATTGCTTAAAGACATAAAAGCTTTGCGAGCTTTACTTGAAGCAGCTGCATTTTTACCAAGACCTTTCATGAATGCTTCAAACGGACTTGTAAATGTCATTATTCTTTGAAGAAGCTTCATTGAAGAAGAAAGCTCTTTAATTGCTTTAAGTTGCCGTGCCTCAGGAGTTTGATCTTTCATTTGATCAACTGCTTCTTGATGCGTTAATCCTTTATCTCTAAGCGTCATTAAAGCTTTTAGACCTTCTTGTGACATTCCTGTTTGATCTGCCATGATTTGTTTTTCAAACCTATTAAGCTCATCAAAAGTTCTACCCGTTGAAATCATACTATCTCTAAACATATTAATAATTTCTTCTGGATTTTTAGCTTTAATAATATCCATAGCATCTAAATTCATGCCAAAAGTCTGAGAAAGCATTGCCACAGAATTTGCTGCATCTTCAAATGTATTAAATTTCTTAAAAACTGCTCCTGCATCTTCTACAGAGATCTTCATTTGCGTTAACCTTGAAGTAGTTCTCATCAACTCTGCATCTGAAAGGTGTCCATATATTGCAATTTCTTTTCTCATCACGTTAAAGTTTTTACTAAGTCTCTTCATATCAACACCAAATTCTTTGCTTGTTTCATCAAGCTTAAGCGTGACAGTAGTTAAGCGATCGTTTACACTAATTAAATTGACTCCGGCATCCTGTGCATAGTAAGCTTCTTGATCTGCAGTTAAACCCATAATTCTTTTAATACGCGTATAATGAAAAAGTGAGTCTTTGTTTCTTGTTATTGATTGACCAAAAAGTTCTGAATAGTGTCCCATGTTTTTAACGCTTTCAGTTGTCTCCTTAATCATGTTTGCAATTCCAGATGCACCTTCGCCAAAGAGTTTAACAGCACTTGAGTTGTACATCTCAAATGTTTTGAGCATTCCTTTACCCATGGACGTCATTTTTCTTATGCCTTGACCAATATTTGAAAAAGAATCAAAAAACTCTTTTGAATCTTGCGCAGCCTGCTCTATTGTTACAGCAATGTCTTGTCTTAAAGCATTACCTAACTTAACAACATTATCTAAGACCATAAAAGGCAAAGAAAAAGCAGTCTTAAAAAAGTTTGCTGCTAATCCAATAATACTGCCGATTACTTTAAGTGCTCCTATTCCAGCACTTAAGCCAGACTTCATAGCACTTGCAAATTTATTGGAAGCTGAAGTTGCTTTGTCTGCTGCTTCTGCAAATTCGTTATGAGCCTCAGTCAAGTTACTAAGTGAACCGCCAACAGATGTTAGAGCCTTAAGATTGTCTTTGTTTGCTTTGTGCAGCTTATTTAAGGAATTTTTTTCTTTTTTAATTGCAGCGTCAAGTGCTGAAGTGTTTTTTTCAGCTGCTTTAGAAGCTTCGTCTGTTGCTTCCGTAAGACCCTTGGTTGTTTTTGAAGTTGACTCGTATTTTTCTGTCAAGTCTTCCATCTTTTCAGAATATTCGTCAAAGTAACCAAGTATATCTTTGTTACCAATTGTTTTTTCAAGATTTTGTGAAAACTCACTAACACTTACGCTAATGCTTTGAGATGAACCTGCTATTTTTTCATAACTTTGACTTGATTCTCTAAAAGAATTAGAAAGTTGGCTAGCAAATGTTGCTTGATCTCTTGAAAGAGTCTTAAACTCAGACATCTTTTCATTTATTGAAGATAGAAGATTAGATAGCTGATTTGCTAATTCTACTTGACTTACTAGTTCACTCATATATTAACCTCAAGTATTGCGTAATCATTTTTCTTAATTTGCGTACCAATTTCTAAAGTCTCGTAAAACAAACTAATCATTTCACCAATTAACTCTTCACTTGCTTCGTCAGACGCATCTAATGAGTTTATTGTTGAATAATCGTTAACTAAATTTGAAGCGCTTTGATAAGCATTCGCTGCACCTGAAAAAACTTCGATTAACCCACTTTGAGTCTTGCCAGACAAACTAGCCAATTCATCCATACTATCTGGAACAATTACTTGACCACTTGCTGTAATTAACTTTAGAGCACCGTCATTAAACATACTGTTAGCATCACTTATAAAACCATCTTTAATTCCTAAACGTTTACCAATATTTTTTGATGTATAAGGTTTGTTCCCATCGTAAGCTTTGGCTTTGTTATTGACATAATTAATGGTTGAGCCTATATAATGATTGAGTCTTTTTCGAAATCCAGCTTTGTCTGCATAAGGACTGCTTTCTTTAAATCTTACAATGTTCATTTTTCTTAAATTTGTTCCTTTGCCTGATGATTTGGTCCATTTTGGTATACCGTTAAAATACTTCTTAAAATCAAACGTTTTGTTTAAAGCTGCATCTAATGCTTTTACTTTCCCAGGATTGCTTGTTGCATATTTTAGATACTCTTGATACGGCAAAAACCTTTCCATTTGTTTAACTCTCGCTGCTTTTGCCATAAAATCAGCTAATCCATCCGTATCAGTAGGACCCCTGTACCCATGAAATCCCTTACCGTAAGGTGTGTTTTTTCCGTACATTTTTTTAAATAGTGAGTGAAGTTGTATAAAATAAGCTCCATCAATAGCAAGATCTCCATCTTCACCTTTTTTTACTTTTTTTCTTTCATTTTTTTTAAAAGTTTTAGCAATTGTAGCAAAGTTGTCTGTTGTTGCACCTCCTGTTTGCAAAGCTACTAATTTATTTTTTTCAGGTTCATCAAGCTTATACCATAAAAATGCTGTAACCAAAGGATCAGAGATAGATGTCAATAAATGAGCAAAAGCTTGTAAAATCATTCCAGCCATACTTTTAACAGCATCAGTAAACATAGATGTAGCTGCAGCGCCTAAAGTAAATATTTTGTCGTATCTAGAAACCAAATCTCTCAATCCTTTAACAACACTTTCAGACAGTTCGTTTTTTTCTTTTTTAGTTATACCTAACCAAGTAAGAACATTAAAAGGCTTTCCTGGTGATGGGTTTTGACCAGTTATTTTGCTCAGGTGTTTTCCTATTAAAGTAGAAGAATTATTATAGTCATTATCAATTTGACCCGTCATTACCAGCAAAAGCGCAGAAAAGCCAAGTGCAAAGCCTTTTATTATAGCACCCATAATTTTTCCGCCAAGCTTAAATATTGTCATAAATAAGCCACCGCCTTGATCAAACATTTTTTGAAAGTCCTCTGTTGTTCTAGCTATTTGTCCTCTTATTCCATAATTTTTAGAAAATTCTTTGTCAAAAACATGCTTTGTTATAATTTGGTCTGTATGTTCTCTAAGCTTTTCAGAAAGTTCTGACAAACTTTGTTTTCCTTCTCTGGTCTCTATATGTTGGGTTGCTGATCTTAATTCATTTAATATTGCTTGAGTAGCAATATTCTTAACGAGTTTTTTGTCTTCTGTTATTACGCCTTTTGCTTTTAAATGCCTGAGAACACTCTGATCTGCAGTCTTTAAAAGATCTTGTAATTTATTTCTAACAGATGCTTGATCTTTTTTTGTATTTACATTTTGTGACTTATCTAAAGCGTTTATTTTGTTGATAATTTTTGTCATTGTCGAGTATTCTTTGTTACTTACACCAAAGTCTTTTGTGACAAAGCTTACAACATCTGACATTGTTTTTGTTCCTGTAGTCAATAGACTTTTAAACGTTTCACTTTTGAATACTTCGTTTACTTTATTGACAATCATTATTACAGGCTTTGTAATAGCTTCAATTGTTGATTTGTCTAAGTTAAGACCATATAGGTATATTGTCTCATATAGACTACTTAATGATTGAGAAACTTTTACAACCTTGTCAGAAGCAGCTGCATTTTTACCAAGTCCTTTCATGAACGCTTGAAATGGGCTTGTAAATGTCATTATTTTTTGTATTTCTTTGATAGAAGAAGTAAGTCCTTTAATAGCTTCGGTTTGCTGTTTAGTTGGATTATTGTCTGCTACTCTTTGCCTAGCTTCTTCGTAAGACAAACCCATATTTTGATATGTCATTAAAGACTTGAGCATTGCATCTGTCATGCCCGTTGTTGTTTGCATTAACTGCTTTTCGTGTCTATTAAGGTCCTCGTAGTCTCTACCTGTTTCAAACATTGCATCTCTAAATTTTTCAACAATCTCACCAGGATCTTTTGCTGTAAGCATGTCAAGTGCATCAATACTCATATTAAAAGATTGTTGCAGCATTGCTGCAGTTTTTGCTGAGTCTTCAAATGAAGTAAATTTACCAAAGACACTTACAAGGTCTTCTGCTCCAACATTTAGCTGTCTCATTCTTGCAACTAAATTAGCCAAGTTCATATCAGTTAAATGACCAAAGTCTTTTATGTTTGATCTTAGCTTTTGCATTCCAAGGCTAACCTGCTTTGTATCAACGCTGTGATTATTAGCTGCTAATGTAACTGTTTTCTTAACTTTTTCAAGCCTATCAAACATGTTTTGTTGAGTAACAGCAGAGTCTAGTGCGTAATAAGACGTTTCTTTAGCAGTTAAACCAAGACCACGTATTGCTGTAAGTAAAAACTCTGCACTTTCTCTGCTGTTAGATACTTGCGGTCCAATAATTTCAGCAACAGGTCCCATATCATCTATTGATTTACTAATTTCTGATAGGAATGCAGAAGCTCCAGCAGCACCTTCGCCAAAAAGTTGAACCATATACGATCGAGGGTTTTCAAAAGTTTTTAATGCGCCTACAGCAACATTTTGCATTTTTTGAATACCCTTGCCAATATTAGAATTAGCATCAGAATACTCTTTTGTTGCCTGATAAGCATTTCCTATATTAACAATAATATCTTCTCTAAATGCATTACCTATTTGTACAGCTCTTTCTGCGACCATGAAAGGTAGAGAAATAGATAATTTAAAAAAATTAAAATAAAGGCCGATTATAGAACTTAAAACTTTAAAGACACCTGTAATTAATAACTTTGGAATGTCTAAAAGCAAAGTCATGCCGTTACTCATTGCAGCTCTTTTAACAATGTCTAAATCATTAAAAGCTGCCGTGGCTTTATCTAATTTTTCTTGTATGCTTCCAAATACTGCGTCTAAAATAATAAACTTTTTACTAGTTTCAACGTAAGCTTTTGCATGTACTTCTCTAGAAATTGCTGCTTTTGCCTGTTTGTTTCTTAATCCTGTTCTTTCTTTAGTAGAGTCTGATATTTGTTGTGTTGTTCCTGTTGCTTCTTCTGCACTTTTTCTTGCTTTTTGCGCACCTTTTTCCATTTCTTTACTAAAGCTTGCTTGATCTGGCAAAGCGCTGCTATCAAATGCTTTTGATATTTTTTTTGACATATCTAAAAAATTAGTTGTCATTGTGCCAAAAGAATTTGTAAAAGTGTTTAAAGTTTGATTTAAGTTATTCGATATTTCTGTTTGACTTTCAAACGTGTTTCTAGAAGTTTTTGCATTTTCAACTATTCCATTTAAAGAATTAAGTAAGCTTTGTGCAATACTGACTTGTGCCCCTAGAGAATCAGACATTTTAGAGTCTCCAAATAATACCTGTCATGTTTTCAAATTTTCTAGCAATATACTTTTTTTGTTTTGCTAAAATACATGCATGATCATAGTCTTTTTGTTCGTCGAGAACTTCTTTAAGTTTTTTTGATACTTCCAAAAGTTCGTGTAGACAGTCAATTTGTGCATCGTTTGCATTTATTGAAACGTTTATATCTTCACCTACAATATAGTTAGCAGCAATTCTATGTAGAAGCTGTTCTTTTTCTGGATTCATTTTGTCACCTGTTTAGATCGTATCTATTATATATATCTCTAACCAAAAGACTTCCGGAAAGATCTTCCGCCGCTAGTGTTTCTTTGAGAAGAAGAATAACCTTGTGATTGCTGATTTCTAGCTTCTTCTAACTCTTTCTTAAGACGACCTATAAACCAAAACCTTTGCCAAACTGGGCATGAATATGCATCTTGGTAAGTGAAGCCTAAATGATATACAAGGGCAAATATTTGCTCCAAGTATAAATCTTTATCACTCGGTGTCAGGCCAAAAAAACGCGGCACCCATAGGTAGACCAACCTCACTTTGCTCATGACAATGTGGGCAGTTCATCCACGACTTCATAATAATTCCTGGCTCGTGCTTGTCTAAAAATCTTCTAAGTGATAATGAATCTCTAGCGGGCAAATTCTTGACAAAAAAGTTTAATTTATTTTTATCAGTGATGCCATCAACTGAAACTACTGATCTGGATAATCTATCAGTAATCATAGATTCGATCTTAAGGCCACTCTTTTTACGCCTTTCAGCTGTAATCATCATGTCTCTTTCGTCTGAACCAGTTAAAAACTTTACTCTCACGTTTTTCTTTGTAACAGGAAGCTTAATCTCGAATAGATTTTCTCCTATAACGACTGGCTCAACCTCTAGTCTCTTAATTTCTAGCTGTGCTAAATCAAACGACTGCTTACTCTTAGTTCCACACTCAGGACAGTCTACTTCAACGTCATAGTCTGCGCCATATCCAGTAATCCTTAGCGATACAAGTAAAGCATTTCTATCACCTGAAATTAGCTTGTCTGGCTTGATTCTTTTATCTACGATGCAAGATTCTAAAAGCTTTGTTAAAACTGTGCCACTTTTAATATAGGCCCTGCTTGTAAGAATATCTTCTTCCTTGGCAGTCATTGGCTTGATGTCAATTGTATCTCTTCCGTGAAGTACACCGTCGTCTGGGTAGATAATTCCTCTCGAGGGCAAAGGAACTCCTTCAACAGGAATTTCAAAACCAAAATCATCTTTCATTACATTTGAAACTTGGATTGGACCTTCTTTACGAATTTGGTCTGGGTTAATTGGTGTATCTAAATCATTCATATCTTAAAACTGTCTCCTTAAAAAGTTGGAACTAAAATTTCACTTCCTATTGCGTTCGATAATAAACTTATCTGATTTATTATATCACTCAAATTTAAATCTACAAAGAAATCATCATTTTCATTAAACTGTATTGCAACACTGCCTCTTATAATATAATTTTGTGCATCTAAAATAGCTGCATCATCTAAATTATTAGGTATATTTAAATTATAGTTTGCTATAATTCCATTGTTAACTAAATTATTTAGTAATAAATTTAAATGTATTTCTAGTTTAGTATATACATTTTGCAAAGAACTATTCTGAATAAACAACATAGGTTGGTCAGAACTTACAAGATTTTCTGTAGTTAAGGTAATTCTTATTTCTTTTTTTACTTTCAATAAGGTATTTATTATATTAAATAAACTAAAGACTGAATTTCTAACTTCATAAGAAGTAACTTTAGAATACAAAGTTGTATTTCCTAAATTATCTTTATGTAAAACATTTAGAAAACTATCTCTAAATATTTCACTATCTTTTTCCCAAGTTTCAGAATTTACATCTAAATTATCTTGCAAAACGTTTATAGAATATTCATTTAAAGTCTCAAGGCTTACTGAGTCTGTAATGTTTGTATCATCTAATGCTAATCTTTTAATAATATAATTAACAGGATCAAGTAGCTTTTGACCTTTTGTAATATTATCGCATTCTAAAGAGCCTAATAAATGCATAATATATTTGCTGTTAATGAAACTTGACTTTAATAAATCAACTGTTTCTCTGTATTTTTTATCAAATAGATCAACGTTAAAAATAACACCGTTATCATCAGTTTCTGTATACTGCTTAACTTGCTTTTGGTTTTTATTTGTCGGGTAGTTACTGACAATATCAGCGACAAATATGTGATCAAAGTTCATAATGCTATTATAACCACTCACATCGAGAAAAGATATTATATTTTTATCATCTTCACATATATCTACAATATGCTCAGTTAATATTTCATTGCTTATTCCTGGTGTTACAAGATAATCAACGTTTAAAATTTTATCTTTAACTAAGTTAAGCGCTGATTTATAAGCAAACAAAGTAGGATTTTTATTTATATCTAAAGAAGAATCTTCACCTCTTGTCTCTCTTTGCAAAGCCTTGTTGTTTAGGTAAAGTTTATCTAAATCTCTTATGTCAACGCCGTCAAATCCTCCATAAGTAAAAAAGTCAAAGGATAGCTTGTTTTCTAGACTTGCTACTAAAGTTTTATCATTATTATTCCATGTTTCTTCGCTACTTAAGTTTAAATAATTTCTATTTGCAACAACGTTAGCTTTTCTTGAATATTTTAAAGCTTCGAAGCTTAAGTCTTCTATGCGTCCTGTATAATGTATTTTTTCTAGATGGAAAAAAGAATTTAAGTACTGATCATCTTGATGCCAAACATTTAAACTTTCAATATTTAAATCAGACATAAAATATTTTGTATGGAAATAATGAGGAGAAATGTATTTACCTACAGATTCTACTTCTAAATTCCAGTTAGGATCAAAAATTGAGCCCCAGTGATTTACAAGAGTTTCATTGTTTATAGTTTTATCAAGCTTATAATAAGGATAGTAATGAACAGGCATATCAAATATTTTTGTGAAGTCAAAAGTCGAACCTGAAAAGCATGCCGAGTTTAGTTTTATATAAGGGTAAGCTCTAAAACCTGATGGTATTAAGTCACAATTTATTTTTTTGTCTTCAACGTCTGGGTGAACTTCAACTCTTAAGAAAGAATTTCTTGTTTCATATTTTAACTCTGTTACAACTTTTTTATCTTCTACATTGTAATATGTGTTTTCGTCTCCAAACACTCTAGAAATGTAACGTGGACTATCTGGATTTAAATCTATATCTTCAGCACATAGTACTTGGTCAAAAGTATTATCTCTTACGTCATATTCAAATACATATACATCAAAAGTTGCATATATGTTTTCTTCGATATCACCTCTTGTTAGAGGATTGATTTTAACTCTAAATCTATTGCCTACTTCTCCGTCATCTAAAGAATGAAATCTAAATAAGTCAACAACGTTTTCATAAATTGTCTGTCTATTGTTTACCAGATTGCTTCTGTTAATAGGTTGACTAGTTACCCAAGGTGTTTTTGCAACTTGATATTTTTGTTCAAACGAGTTATAATTTGGTAAGCTTTCGTCGTTCAAGTCTGCATATTTAACAGATGTTAAAATTCTTGTTGAAGCTTGACTTTTTAAAAGAGCAATTCCGTCATGTCTTTTGTAGCAAATATGACCTTTTTCTAAAAAATAATCTCTAAAGTCGTTAGGTGTTCTATACGCTGTATTATCAGCAAATCTTTTTTGATTTTTTGAAAATTCTGTGTCGTTTATTCTTGCGTCTAATGTATCTACAGTTTGAGGATTTAAGCCTAGAAAATCTATTTGCATACTATCTGTATCGGTTTCGTTTACCTGATCTGTATAAACTGCAGGGCCTAATGGTCTTAGTGCGTTTTGAAAATTGTCGTTAAAAAGAGAAGGCAAAACTCCTTGTGAAGACATTATCGTATGCGTTATAAAATAGTTGTTTTGATTTTCATCTAAACCTAAGTCATCTAAATAGTCGTAGTCTAAGTTTCCTGATGTAGTTTGTTGTTGAAGAACAAAACTAATATTACCTTCAACATTAGATGGCTGAACAGCGTTAGGATTGTTTGTTTTTGTCAAATTATCAGCAGAATTTCTTGATATATTGTTTTCTAAATTAAATCCTGCGTTTTTATATGTTCCAGCACTAGTTTTTTCACCGCTTCCTATGCCTAAAACCTTAATAAAAGTTGCTTGATCGCCACCATTGTCGAGCCAAATCTTAAGCGAGTCATAACACTGAGACTCGATGTTATAATGCAATGTATCATACAGGTGAGTATAGTTGTTTTCACTTTCTGGACCTAAAACGTTTTCTAAACTATTGATTACTTCGAAGTCGCCAATAGTTTCAACATCAGTTACATTTGTTGGTACAAAAGCTTTTCCTTTGAAAGATGTGCCAACAACACATAAAGTTCTATCGTTTAAATTTTGAAATGCGCTAATAGAAGAATTACTGTATATTTTACCTAGACTTAACGCAACATCTCTATCACTCAAGTTACTTGACATAATTAGCCTTTATGATTAAATTCTAATTATATATATCAAATACAATAAAACTCGTGCAGTTGTAGAACAACAAGAATTACACGAGTTTTAAAGTTTTGTTTTTAAATTAGTACTGTAATACGCAGTTATCGTAACGTAATGTTAGCGAAATTTCTTGTGGCTCATCACCGTCATAACTTAAATCACCAAAACCTGCCTGTGTCAAAAAAGCGCCTTTGATGTCCCAAAGTTCTACAACGGTACCTACTGGGTCTAGTAACTTTAATTGGCAATCTCTCTTGTAAAAGTCTGCATAACCAGCGCGACCGCTGACAGACTCAAAGTGAGTTCTTACCCATTCCATAACTTGCTGTGCACCAGAAGGCGCAATTGGATCATGTAAAGTTACTGACATTGTATCAAATGTTGTTTTACCTGCAAGATATCTCGTACTATTAATGAAAGGAATTGCTGTCTCATTAGTTGTGTAAGATGGTCGTGCTGCAGTCTTAATTAAAAATGCGTCGATACCTTCAATAGCGAAAATCCAGCGATTCTTTCTTTTCGGCTCAAACTTATTTGGTATCATCTCTGCGACTGATAGTGTCTCTGCCATGTTGTTCTACTCCTAGTTCTTATTAATATATATCTATTTGTCTTTATTCTTGAATTGTATTTGTTACAACAAAGTCTAGCGAGATAAACTCAACAGATTTCGTAGGTTGTAGATAAATCTTGCCACGAATTGTGTTGTTTTCAATATCATTCTGAGTTGTTGTAGTTGTATCAATTTGCACCTTGTAACGAGTTACACCTCTTCTTTGCTGAACATCTGCCATAATTGGCTCAACAAGTGATGAAAATCTTACAAGTGTTGACTCACGATTTGGCTCAAATAAAAGCTGCTCACCAACTTTTCTAACTTTACGACGCAAATCGATAAGAAGTCTTCTTACATTGATTCTATCAAGAGCTGATTGATCTTGCAATAAAGTTTTTTGTCCAAATGCATAAACTTCGCCAGATCTACCTGCGGGAACATAAATAGGATTAATGTCAGCATCATAAAGCTCATCTAAAAGATCACGATTCATACTAACATTTGAATCCAAAGCACGAAGACGTCCGCGGCTTAAACCAGCAGGTGCAAACCAAGGATCAGCAATTGAGTCATTTTGACTCATTACACCAAGCATACCGACCGAAGGAGGTACTACAATTGGCGCACGATCTGAAGGTCTTCTCATTAATACGTCTGGGAAGTATGCAGCTGCAAATGATGTATTAAGATCTCTACTAGAAAAGTCCTTAATTGTTTTTCTAACGCTCGGTCTTACAGCATCATCTTCGATAGGCGTACCTACCATGTCTTTCATTGCAATATCCATAATGAGCATTGCATCAAATCTTTCTTCACACGCAGTAATTGCATGATCTGTAACTTCAGATGCTCTTTGTCCAGGGATAGCTAACAGTTGGAACTCAGCTACTGATTTGTCGCTTAAAACGTCAATTGCTTTTTTATATGAAACAACAGTAGGCCCAGTAAATTTGCTAGTACCAGTTTCATCAGCACTTTCTCTTAGTGAAGCAGCACCAGTAAATTCTGCTTTGTTTTTATCAAAAATGTTGACACCGTCAAAACCACCCTGGAAAAGACATCTAAACTTAAGATATCTAGCATTTCCACCTGCTGCATCTTTTGCAAGATTAACATATCTTGCACCAGCAGGAGGCGTAATAGCAGCTGCATCTCTTTGATACTCAGCGCCATCCCAAGAAACAATAGCATCATCAACAATACTTCTAGACGGAATAAGAATCTTTTCTAAAGAGAACATTAATTTTTGATAATCACCGACATTATCCTGAGATCTCAAAACAGGACTTGATCCATGTTTAGGATAGAACTTAGCCCAAGAAAGAATTGATCTATTAAATTCTTGTTCTATAAGTTCTTTATTGCTATCAAAACTATTCTTTCTAGAAGAGAGCTTAACACCCCATGCTAAATCATCATCTGATTCTAGCACGCCTGCAACTTTTCTATTTATACTTCTAACAAAATCTAAAGGTAAAACTTGTGCTTTAGATAATGTTTGCGTTACTGCTGAATCATCAGCATTAATAAATACTCTATCAGCAATAGCTAGATTGTTAGCAGCTGGCTCAACAAAGTTATCGTCTTGAGAAGTAAACACGTATGAATGCCCTTGGAATCCTGCAGGAATTGCTTCAACAGGTACCTCTCCTCTTAGTAACTCCTCAGAAAACTCAACTCGAACAAGCTTGTTCTTTTGAGCATATTGACCGTCTTCAACAAGACGCTGCTTGTCTTCATCACGATCAAGATCAAAATACATATATTTGTCACCAATAACACGACCAATAAAGTTTCTGTCTGACACGTCAAGTGATAAATTCTTAAAAGAAAGAACTGGCTGTCCTGAAATAGGGTCTGAGTCATATTTCTCTAGTGATAGATCAAAAGCACCAAATTGATTAAGGCCACTATATCTAACATTTTCAATCAAAAGTCTGTATTGTGAGTTGCTTACTTCGCCATCGTCTAAAGAGCAAAGTCTAAATAGCTTATATGCTTCACCTGCTGACTCTGTTTCAGGTCTTGGTAGGTTATCACCTGACTTTGAAAAGAACTGCGAAACAATCCAAGGGGTCTTTGCAGTCTGAAATCTGTCTTCAAAACTATCATAATCAGTTGCTCCTGCGCCTGGCATTAAGAAGCCAATCATGTCAGCATAAGCTGAGTTACTTCCATGTGAAAATGCATCAGCACTTCTTGAAAGTCCATCGTTTGAAGGCACTGCGACTGAAGAATCAATATCCCAATGTGAATAAAGATAGTGACCGCACTCTTCAATCTTAGTAGGATCAGTATTAAGAACCTTTGAAATATAAGAAGGTGATGATGGATCAAGCGAACAATCAAGCACAGATGGCTTCTCTGTGTTTTTGAAACCGTTTAGGACTAACTTAAAGTCTTGATTGCTACCAACTTCACCAACTACATAACCAACAAGTTTAGTATCATTAGCGCCGGCAGCAGTAGTCTCCCCAAAGTGTAGCTCATGTGAAGTCTTCTCAGGAGAAACAGTGCTAGCGCCATCGGCGTATGTCGTGGCAATGTTTGTCAATGCTGTAATTGCTGAAGCTGGGTTAAGTGCAGGTATAACACCTTGTGGAGCCATTAATACACCACGAATAACAGGTGCCGAAATTGCTGCACCGTCAAAGTAAAGCTTCTCATTAAGAGCAGCAGCACCATCGATGAAATGCTCATGTGTACCTGCAGACTCTACAATATAAGCTTCGTCACCTTCACGACCAGCTACTAACTTCAATACTATTGTCGCAGCATTATTGGTTGATCCAGCAAACATCAAACTTGGATTAAAAGGAAGATCACTAAACATAAAGTCTTTTCCAGCAGCCAAGTCACCAACACCAGCATTGCCGCCAGTATTTGATTGAGCTGTTCCTGCTGCAACATCGGCAGTCAAGGCAGCAAAAAGCTTTGGCCCAGCAGTCGCGCCGGCCTCGTCTTTAAGTTGTATTGTATTTGCAGGCACATCAGCAGCTGCTTGAACTGCTGTCTTGATAACAATTGAAATGGTTACGTCTTCTTCAACGCTTCCACCTGCTTTATTTACTAACTCTTTAGGCAAGAAAATCTGTAAAACGTCACCTTCTGCCGCAGTATCAGCAATTACAAGCTTAGCAGCAGGCAAAGAAGCTTGTGCTGTTTCTTGTTGTACGCCGGCGTCGCAAAGGAATCTAGAGCCGTCAACATCTCTCATAAAGCAACCTAGCATATGAGTCTTTGCTCTTGTGACAGCATTGTTTGAATTTGTTATATAAGCAAATGGATTGTCTGCAACTTTACCTAGATCTGCATTTTTTTCTTGAACTAGTTTGTTACCTACAACAAAGCCTGCATCTTCAACTTTGCCAGTATTGTCTGAAGCTTTTCCGTTACCTACGCCTAAAATTCTTAGATAAGTTCCTGACTTTGCATTTCTCATCCATTCATTAAGAGCAAGCGGCCCAAAAAGATTTGAGTTGCTTTCTCTTCTATTTTCTAACATCGAACCGAAGGTTTCGTTAAACTGCTGCATATTGGCAAAAGTTTGCGGTACAAAGGCTGGCCCTTTTCTCGCAGGTCCAACGACAGCAGCTGGAACACCTTGTGGCAGTTCTTGCGGATTACTTACTTGTGATAAATCGATTTCACGTAATGTTACTCTCGCTGATCCTTGTCCAGCCATATTAATTAACTCCTGTTTTTATTTTAATTATAACTATGTTCATCATGGGAATTCCACGCCGCTATTTGTAATAACAAAGTCCATAGCGATAAACTCAACAGCGCGAGTTGGTACAACAATAATTTTACCGTTAAGTCTATTGTTATCAACGTCTTCAGCTGTGTTATTTGTGTCGTCCATGACTACTCTAAAGTCTTCAATACCTTGTCCTATTTGAACTGCTAACAAAATATCACTTGTTGCTGTAATAAATCTATTTCTAGTTACTGTATCGTTTTGCTCAAACAAAAGACCTTGTGCAACTCTTTGAATTCTTCTCTTAATGTAGATCATTAGACGTCTAACATTTACTCTATCCAAAGATGTTCTAGCAATTTGCGTTGTTTTCTGCCCAAAGATAACAAATTGATTATTTGGGAAGTTTGCAATAGGATTGATTCGTGCCTCGTAAAGTGTATCACGATCAGCTGCGTTTAATCTTACATCAGTTGACCTTACAGCACTTAAAGCGCCACGAGAAAATCCTGCAGGGGCAAACCAAGGACTTCTTGTAGCTGCATCTGACTTTGCAATAGCGCCAAGTGCAACAACAGACGAAGGAACTCTTACTAGTCTTTGATTTGTTAAAAGCGCATTTGCATCATCGCCTCGATCAATCATCATCACATCAGGGAAATAAGTTGCAACATATGAAGAATCAACTTCTCTCTGATCAAATATTGAAGAAGTAATGTCAACATCTGGACGTCCACTTGCAAAACCTGAAGAACTTACAAAAATTCTTTTAGAAGTACTTGTATAATGAGGAATATCCATTAAGTAAATTGCTTTACCAAATTTCTTAACACTTCTAGCAGCAAAGTCTGTTATTAAAGATTCTCTAATCCCTGGAATAACAAGCACAGAATGATCAACAACCATCTCGTCTGTCATTAGTTTTACAGCATTTCTATAAGATACAACAGCATTATTATTTAAAAGCTCACCTTGCATAGGATCTGTGCCATCTGTCGCATCTAGACCACTAGAATAACCACCTTTTGCAGCATGTCCTTCAGCATCTTGCGAAGAAGCTCTGTCTGTAAAATAATAGTCATCTCTATTGAGAATATTAACTCCGTCAAAGCCTCCATAAAACGGTGCTGTAAACTTAGCCATTATATTATATTTGTTAAATTTAACAGGATCCTCAACTAAAAGCTTAGACAAAGTTACTCTGCTAAAGAAATTATCATTTGTCGCGTCTTCTTCATCAAAAGGATCTGTTGATTTTGTCATATTAATCAAGTGAGTTGACGGGTCATATATTTCATTAGATGAACCAACATCAGCATTTCTTATATAAACTGCTTCAATAAATGCATCAAGTGGTGAGCCAGTAATATCAGCAACACTACTTTGAGAAAAAGCAACTTTTGCCAAAGAAAATTTATTATTGTTAAAGTGACCAGCATCAGCACCATTAAACTTTAAGCTGGAGTTGCTTGTAAGCATTTTACAAAGATTCTCTGTAAGTCTAGAATAAGAAGAAGAGTCAGATCCTTGGTTTGGATTATCAATCTGGTCTACTCTTGTATTCATTAATCCCCAGTATAAATTTGTCTTTACGTTTTCTCTAGTAGACTTAGCGCCTGTTGTTTTGTCGTATACTTGACCTAAGTACTCTTGGAACCAAGCACCATTTTTCAACATGCTTCCTCTAGTAACTTTTAGTCTAAAAGGCAAAGGAGGCAAAACTGAGTGCCTAATATTGTTTAACGCGTTAGCAGCGTCAACACCACGTCCTATAACGTTAGAAGTTGCAGAAGAAGTTGAGCCGTCTTTTCCATCTGAAGTTGTTTTGATTCCTGGAATTCCTTTAAATCCAAACGGGAGAGCTTCATCTGGAACTTCTCCTCTAAGAACTTCGTCAGACATAACGACTCTAATTCTTGTTGAATTGTTTGGAAAAACTCCTTCTCTTACTAATCTTTTTTCATCTTCGTCATCAACGTCCAAAGAAAGCTTAACTTTTTGGTCTCCGATCATTCTTGCAATAAAGTTTTTGGCATTTGGATCTAGAGAACATCTATTATAAGTCTCATAAACGATAGGATTATCGTCTGTGTCTTTAAGGTCTCTTAAGAGAACAGAGAAGGTTCCGTATTTATAGTTCTTTTCTGTAGAAGCTTGCAAATCTGCAATAGATAACTTGTATTTTGAACTAGCATAAGCACCATCATCCAAAGACTCAATATGAAATAATGCATATTCATTTGTACCAAAAGGTTGAGAAATAAATTGAGTTGTTTTTGGTGCAGAATATCTAGAAGAAAAATCTCCGTATGCATCTAAATTACTTCCTGAGCCTCTTAAAACAGCTACATTAATTGTTTCTGCAGTATCGCCTACATCGGAATCTGAGCCTGGATTTAAATTAAGTGTCTTTGTTGAAGCAATTTCATCATCAACTGGAAAGTCTGCATAGAGAAAATGCTTTTTATCATCAAAGCCAAAAGGATCTGTATTAAGAACTTTTTGAATATATTGTGGTGCCTTAGGATCTAAAGAAACTGTATATGATTTATAAACAGAGTCGTCTGCAGCCAAAACAACTTTAAGGTCAAAAAGTCCTGTATTTTCTTCAGTAGTTGCTGTATCGTTATCATTTTGATCAGACGCGCCGCGCTGTGTCACTCTCAGAGTATAATCTTTGTGCATAAAAACCATAGCTCTAACTAACTGTACCAAGTCAGTATTAAAATCAAGAACACCACTATCTGATTGAGGATCTTGATCAGCCGTTGTTGTTAAAGAATCATTGTCATTTATAATTCCTAACGTAATATGCTCAGCTGGATTAACTCTATGGTCTGCAACGATAAATTGCACTGCGCCTTTTGCTCTATCTGAGTCGGCGGCGGCAAGAGCAGTTCCATCAACTTTAAAACCTGCGTAACCTGCTGTTCCGCTAGAAGAAGAAGTACCTGTCCCTAAAATTCTACAAAAAGTTGCTGCTTGCCCACCGTTTTCAAAAAAGTCAATAACAGCATGTGCAGCTGATCGATTTGTGTCTGGGGAACCAAAAATTCTAATAAATTCATCACTACTTGAAACTGTCGTTGGGACAAGTGCCGGACCTTTTTCTGCAGGTCCAATTACACCAACCGGTGTTGCTAGATTTCGTGTGAGAGGTTTTGAGATAACTTCAATTTCTCTCTCGAAAAATCCCGGAGACTTAAATGTCTGTTCAGCCATAATTCTATGCTCCTAAATAATCTTATTCATCTTATAACTATTAGTTGTATATCTTAATTATTCTTTATCTGTTGAAATATTAAATAAAACCTCAGCAAATCTTGAGTCATAAACAGTTTCACCTTTTCCTTTGCTACTTTTAACTTTAACAGGAATAGTTTTACCTTCAGAATTTTTCATAAATACTTTTTTAGTATTTGTATAATCAGAGCCTTTTTCTCCAACCAAATCTGACATGTATTTTTTGTCATTTGCAACAGTAACACTCGCGTCTAATTTGTCAACTGAAAGTAATTGTTCTAGGTTTGAAAAGCTATCTTGTCCTATTCTTTGTGCAGGAACGTGGCTATCTTCTGTTGCAAGATCATCAAAAATGTGTGCGTCAGGATTAGGATCAGCTACACCACCAACGCTTGCTGGATCTAAATTAACACTCTCTTCTAGTACTTCAAAATTTACTTCGGGTGCACTCAAAAATGATTTCAGTGCTGTTTTGCCTCCTAAAATATTTGGTGCTATTATATAACCCGTGGATTGAATTGTCATTGAGTATTTGATATATCTTTCTGCATCTGTAAAGTCTGCGTAACTAGTGTCAGGACTCAAAGATGATTCTACAAATGCACTAAACCAGTAGCCTTTGTCACTTTCTATACGAAATTGAAAACCAGGATTAAGTGTGTAAGCACTCATTATAGCTTCTAATATTTTGTTCATTTGCTGTGTAAAAGAAGACCAGATTGTAATCTCGTAACTTGCACCAAAATATTTAATTGCAGGAATTTCAATAGTTTCTACTATATTTCTTTCAAGCTTAGGTTTTAAAGATAAATTTGCGTCAAGACCTTTGTCTTCTCCGTCAATGTTTGAAAGATTTTCGAAATTCTTGTTTTGTCTATATGCAAGGTCTTTTTCCGAAATTCTTTTAGTTATTATATGCGGCAACATCTGGTTGTTTGCAATGCCTTTTGCAGGAGTCTGATCAATGTTGTTTCTTGTTATTGATATGAGTGGTAAAACATGTGTACCGTTTCTATCAACTACAGGTTCTTTACGTTGGATTAGTGCAAATCTTTCACCCGTAGCAAATATTACGGGTATTTTTCTTTGTTCTTCTTGAAGATTATAATATAAAGGTATATCTTTATCAAAAAGATTAAACACAGCTTTGTCTAAGTCTTCTAATCCACACGAAGGAATAACATAATCAGCATAGTTTTGACCTTCGTAACCTGTTGGTGCGTATCTTTGTGGTGCATTTAAATTAAACTTTGACGACATTATTCATCTCCATAAAAAGAAGATCCAATACCATTAACGCTTTTTTCAGTACCGTCTGGTGCTACTTTTTTAGGCCCAGTAATTGGATCTTCTAAGACTCCGTCTTTTCTTAAACGTCGTATATCAGACTCATTTGTACCTCTTTGCTGTTCGAAAGTTGTTTGAATAGCATCGCTATCAGTATAGCCTTCGTCGATAGGTCCAAGTGGTCTAACGTTAATATGCTGTAGACGTGTTTGTTTGGCAGTAACCTTTATAGAAGCAATTCTTTCTATTTGACCGTATATTAACTTATCGTAAATAATTGAAGTTGCTTCAAAAAAATAAGCGCCATAAGAAAAGTAGTCGCCTTTTTTAAAGTCAATATTTCTATCTAACAAGTCTCTATGTTGCATATAAACATTCATTGTTTTAATATACTCAGTACCGAACTTTGTTGTTTTAGTTTCTGAAGGTTGCCATTCAACAAGACACTCTATTTCAATAGGAGGATTGAATATCTTGTCAATTGATTCTTCATACATGTCATGAACCTCAGACAAATCGCTTCTTACTGTGTAATAGTAAATTTTTTGTCCTGCAACATCTTTAATAACTTCTTTGGTAATATCAGCAAAGAAATCAGTTTCTCTTTGTCCAACAAATAATCTTGCCATTTTCTTATCCTATAATGATTGCTCTTCCGTTTGGAATTGGTACCTTCTTGAGTATGTTTGTCATTGCATCAGCCTGTGCAGAGTCTGCTTCTAATAGCTTTTGATATGTCAGTTTATCCATTGTTTCTTTTAGACCATCTAGAAGTCTTGTTTTGTCTTCTCTGCCTTGACTTATTAAGTCACTACCGTTCATTTGTAGCTCGCTTCCTGGAATTGGTACGGAGCTAAATTTTGACCTTATGAGACCTAGTGTTTCTTTGCACAAAGCAAAAGTATATTGCCTTATCCAGTGTCTAGACATTTGATTTATATGACTATATTTTACGTTTCCAAAAGGAACATTTGAGAGGTTTGAAACCCCATCAATAGAAGAATCTTCATATGGCAGCGTAGGCTTAAATGGATCTGATGGAAATGTAAACTTGATAAACAAGTTCATTGGATTATCGTTAGAAGGCTTTGGAAATATTCTTAAATCTTGTCCTTGTAGCTTGTACGAATAATTACTTCTTCTAACTCTATTTGATATATCAAGCTGGCTTGCTCTTAATAAGTCCTCAAAAACTGGTAAAACATAAAATACAGTTTCTGGGGTAAAAGACTCAAAAGAAAATTGATTGTTTAAGTAGTTTACTGCTGAAGTTGTATCAAAAAACCTATAGGCTGCCTGAGGGGAGAAATGAAATATTTCTTGGATTTTAATTTTTGTTGGGTCTGCATTTGAAAGAATCTGGTCTTTATATACAGGATTGAAAAGACTTAATTGATCATCTTTACCATTATATTCAACTAATTTAAGATTTTCGCCGTTTGGTCCAGGTATAATCATGTCTTCATAGACATTATAATCTTGCTTGTCATGACTAAGTTCAATAAAACCTCTTACAGAATCTGTAATGCCACCGACAAAAGCCTCAGACGCATAAGGTTCTGATCTTCTAATTAAGTAATCTAAAGTTTCTCTAGGAAATTTTTGTTCTTGACCGTGTGGCCCAATTTTTTTGTCTTCAATAGGCGAAGCTGAAGTCTCGACAGTTTGTGTTACAGCACCTTCTGTGCCTTCAGCAACTGCTTCACCTGCAGAGTTGAAGTACAATATGTTTCCATCATTATCTGTCCTTACAGTAATCTTTATTTCTCTGGTTTCATTTTCTATAACATATCTTGCTTCTTTATTAATTGAAACAAAACGTGGGTCACTATCAGCCTGAATTAGTAATGGCTGCTTATCAATAACTAAAATGCCATCTTCAAGATCATCAGCTGTCTGATTTTCTTTTAAAAAGTAATAATGTCCGTAAGAATTTTTTTTATATGTTACAAGATTACCTACAGACAACCCTAGAATATTTGACATATAAGATTCAGCTTGGCTTGCATTTACTTGCTTTGAAAACTCTAAAGTAGCCTCTTCAAAGTTTGCCCAAATCTGTTTGCTAGTCAATTCTACAGAAAGTATATCATCACCAAGTCGCCTTTTAACGTACGTAATCATACTATCAGCATCTTCTTGGAAATGCGTATCATTATCAAAAGATCCAAACGGCGTTGGATTTGTTGTACTGCTAAACGAAGCCATGCAAAACTCCTATAATCTTTTATATACATATCTAATTATAAAAGTCTTTACTAAAGAATACGATTTCAAACAGCAAATACTAAAA
>MDTC01149772.1_pt1 | contig 33269 bp, 30 predicted proteins | sample 811181 | NCBI WGS metagenome assembly MDTC01 (sample SAMN05326644, study PRJNA326480) | marine metagenome | isolation source: seawater | place: Pacific Ocean: North | collected 2011
CTTCTCCTCCAGAATTTTCAACAATTGTTCTGAGAGGGGACTCAATTGCTTTATAAACAATTTGAATTCCGGTAGCTTCATCAGCATTGTCAGACTTTAATTTGTCTAGGGTATTTTTTGTATTTAACAAAGCAACACCCCCTCCAGCAACGATACCTTCTTCAACTGCAGCTCTTGTAGCATGAAGTGCGTCGTCAACTCTATCTTTTTTCTCTTTCATTTCTACTTCTGATGGAGCTCCAACATATAGAACAGCTACTCCTCCAGAGAGTTTAGCTAGTCTTTCTTGTAGCTTTTCCTTATCATAGTCAGATGTTGATGATTCAATTTGTGCTTTTATTTGGTTTACACGATCTGTGATTGATTTTGCATCTCCTGAACCATTAACAACCGTAGTGTTGTCTTTATCAATTGTAACTTTTTCTGCAGTACCTAGCATCTCAATAGTAGTAGTTTCAAGAGTAAATCCTCTTTCTTCAGATATAACAGTACCTCCAGTTAAAATAGCAATATCTTCAAGCATAGCCTTACGTCTGTCTCCAAACCCTGGAGCTTTTACAGCAGCAATTTTAAGAGATCCTCTAAGCTTATTAACTACTAGTGTGGCTAATGCTTCACCATCTACATCTTCAGCAATAACTAATAAAGGTTTCCCAGTTTGAGCAACAGGTTCTAAAACTGGAAGAAGATCTTTCATTGAGGAAATTTTCTTGTCATATAATAAGATGTATGGTGTTTCAAGATCAGTTAACATTTTTTCTGAATCTGTTACAAAATAAGGAGAAAGATAACCTCTATCAAATTGCATTCCTTCAACAACATCAACATATGTATCTGTTCCTTTTGCTTCTTCAACTGTAATTACACCTTCTTTACCAACTTTTTCAAATGCTTCAGTAATTAAACTTCCAATATTTTCGTCATTATTTGCTGATATACTTGCAACTTGTTTTATTTTTTCAGAAGAGTTACCAACTTCAACAGATTGTTTTTTAAGATCGTTAACAATTGAACTCACAGATTTATCAATCCCCTTTTTTAAATCAAGTGGATTGGCACCGGCAGCAACGTTTTTTAATCCCTCTTTAACAATAGCTTGGGCTAATATAGTTGCTGTAGTGGTTCCATCACCGGCTAAATCATTAGTTTTAGAAGCAACTTCTTTAACCATTTGTGCACCCATATTTTCTAAAGAGTCTTCTAATTCTATTTCTTTAGCTACACTAACACCATCCTTTGTGACCTGAGGTGACCCAAAAGACTTCCCAATGATTACATTTCGTCCTTTTGGACCTAAAGTGACTTTCACTGCATTAGCGAGAGCGTCGACTCCTCTTTTGACACCATCTCTAGCTTCTATATCAAATATTATTTTCTTTGCCATAATTATAATTTTATAAGTTTAAATAATAGCCAAAAGGTCACTTTCCTTCATCATAAGGTAGTCTTTTCCTTCATGGCTTAATTCTGTTCCTGAATATTTCCCATACAGAACCTTGTCACCAACTTTAACCGTAACTGGGTTTTCGTTAGTTCCAGGACCTACTGCTGTAACAGTTCCTTTTTGGGGTTTTTCTTTTGCGCTATCTGGTATGTATATTCCAGAAGCAGTCTTAGTCTCCGCGTCAAGAGGCATAATAAGCACTCTGTCAGCAAGCGGTTTAATGTTGACTTTACTCATAATAAGTTATTTTTTGTTTACTATATAGTGTCATAAACTATGCCAATTAAAACACACTCAACATTGTGACAAAATTGATGTCAGTATGTCATAATTTAATTAAAAAGATTAAGTAATTAATCTTTAACCTCAGGTATTGAATTATTTGGAAGAACTTCCTCGGGGATTTGCTCTTCGATATTAATTTCTTCAATTAATTTAGAATCTGAAGTTTCATTTTTGCGCTCAAGTGCAATATTTGACAATAAAATTAACAGTAACAATGTAGCCCCTAAAATCCATGTACTTCGATCTAAAAAATCCGTTGTTTTTTGAACTCCTCCCATTTGCTGACTTCCACCTCCACCAAATGAAGAGGATAAACCACCTCCTTTAGGATTCTGAACCATAATTACAAGTATTAATAAGAAGCAGAAAAATATTATTAGGGATATAAATATGTAAAAAGTATTCATTTTTTATTTTTTTTCTTTAATAGAATCTTGATTTGCTCAATTTGGTCTGCAAATAAAGCATTTTTTTTTGGATATTTAAAACTTAAAATCTTGAATGCTTGTATAGCTTTTTCATATTTTTGTTGTTTTATAAAAATTTTAGCCAATGTTTCAGTCATAAGCTCTTTATCTGAAAATAACTCTTTCGAACTTAAATCAATTTTTATATCATTATCAGGATTTCTTGGAACATTAACTTTATAATCGTTTTCTAAAAAGGTATTGATTATATTCCATTCATCATTATTAATTGACTGTGATTTGGCATTAATTGTATCGTTATCAAAAGAAACCCAATCTGTAAAACTTAACTTGGTTATTTTAGGCTTAGTTAATGATTTTGATTTCAAATTTACTTTACTCTCGTCTAAAAAAGTATTTGACTCACTTTTAGCTTCTTCTGTTTTCTTAGTTTTTATTTTATAATCTCCATTAATCCATTTCATCAAAATATTTCTGTCATATGATATAGATGCTGTTCTTTCAAGGGTTGAAGCAAATTTTAAATTATTTTTATTTTGAAGAGTTTTTACGTAGAGAAAGTTAGCAGTGTGAAAATAAGGATAAATTTTAGTCAATTTTCTCAGGTCCTCAACTGTATTGATCTGATTTTCATCAAATGTCTTTAATATTTTTGAGAATTCACTTGCTTTCATAGAATTACCATTTTGCAAGTGTTTCATTGAATATATTTTGAGTTATTCTTTCGAATATTTCCTCAAGTGCAACATCTCTGACATCATACACTTGTTGATTAGCTGGAAAATCATAGAAGTGTGAAAATTTCTTTTCAAAATCATCATTTTCATTTTTGGTATTAAAATATCTTAAATTGATCTCCATTGTTAATCTGTTTTGTGCAGCTTTAATTTCAGCTGTAGCAGACATGGGAGTCACGCTAAATTCAACTATTTCCCCTTCATAAATTAGATCGCCTTCTTTATTTACAATAGATAAGTTGGTTTGGTTTAAAAAAAGATCTTGAAGTGCAATTGTAAATTCTTGATCTAAACCTGGCTCAACAATTGAGCCAGGTTTATTGCCTGCTAAATTTTCAAAAAAATTGACCTGAAAGGTCTCAGTTCCCGCAGGAATAGATGAACCAGTAAATGAATAGAATTTACATGAATTGATAATTAAAAAAATCAATAAAATATAAAAGTTATTCCTCCAATTCATTCAGGTCGTATTGTTTTATTTTTCTATATAAAGTACGCTCAGAAATTCCTAATTCGTCTGCAGCTTTTTTTCTTTTTCCTTTACTTCTAATTAAAGCTTTTTTTATCATTTCTATCTCTCTTTCTAATAAAGATAGTGGTTCTTCTTCAATAACTGTTTCTGCATAATCATATTTTAATTCATTTATTTTATCATTATCATCATTTTGACTTTTAAATGTATTAGTTTGATTATCAATAGTTTTATGATCTGAATTGTCGTTTTGATAAATTTTTTGAATTAAATTTTGATTTTTTTTCTGAGTTTCAGATGAATTTCCATTTTGCATAAGATCAAGCGTTAAAGTTTTTAAGTCATTCAAGTCTGCTTTCATATCAAATAAAACTTTGTATAAAATCTCTCGTTCCGAAGAAAAATCTGAATTGATTTTTTTGCTATCTACTAACGCTGGTAATTGGTTGAATTTCTTTGGCAAATAATTAACTAAAGATTTTGAAGAAATAATTCGTTCTTTTTCAATGACTGATAGTTGTTCCGCTATGTTTCGTAATTGTCTAATATTCCCGTTCCAGTAATAGTTTTGTAAAACATCTTGAGCATCTTGATCTAATCTTAAAGTTGGCATATTATATTTTTGAGCAAAATCAGCTGCAAACTTTCTAAATAACAATGGAATGTCTTCCTTTCTTTCTCTTAGCGGGGGTAGATTAATCTCAACTGTGCTTAATCGATAAAATAAATCTTCTCTAAACTTTTCTTTTGCAATAGCTTCATCCATTTTTAAATTAGTTGCGGCGACAATCCTCACATTAGTTTTTTGAACCTTAGATGAACCTACCTTAATAAACTCTCCATTTTCTAATACTCTCAGGAGTCTTACCTGAGTAGGAAGTGGTAATTCTCCAACTTCATCTAAAAAAATTGTACCTCCGTCTGCAACTTCAAAATAACCACTTCTATTTGATGTAGCTCCTGTAAATGCTCCTTTTTCATGACCAAAAAGCTCGCTGTCAATTGTTCCATCTGGAATTGCTCCGCAATTAACTGCTATATATTTAAAATGTTTTCTTGGTGAATTTTGATGAATTATTTTGGGAATACTCTCTTTTCCAACTCCACTTTCTCCAGTCACTAAAACAGAGATATCAGTAGCTGATACTCTTAAAGATTTTTCTAAAGCTCTATTGAGCCCACTATCATTTCCTATTATTCCAAATCTTTGTTTAATTGATTGTAAAGTTTTCATAATCTTAAATATTTTTTGAATAACCAATTGCTTCGCCAATAAGTGTTGCTGAAGTTGATTTTCCAATCTTAACATCTACAAAATCACCTACAAAATAATTTTCTTTTGGGAAGACTACTACTGTATTTTGAGTTGTTCTGCCACTCCATTGTAAATCACTTTTTTTAGATTCTTTTTCAATTAAAACGCAGACAATTTTATTTATAAATTGTTCAGTTCTAAATTTGCTATGAGTTTGCTGAGTAGAAATTATTTCTTGAAGTCTTCTTTTTTTTATTTTTTCGGGCACATCATCTTTTAACTTCTTTGCAGCTGGAGTTCCAGGTCTTTCAGAATAAGAAAACATGAAACCGAAATCATATTTAACAAAATTCATTAAAGATAAAGTTTGATTGTGATCGTATTCTGACTCTGATGGAAAGCCTGTAATCATGTCATGAGAAATTCCACATTCAGGAATTATTTTACGAATACTTTTTATAAGGTTTATGTATTCTTTTCGAGTATGTAATCTATTCATTTTTTTTAAAATATTATCACTTCCAGACTGAACCGGTAAGTGAATATATTTACAGACATTGTTATATCTAGCCATTACATGTAAAACATTTACAGACATATCCTGAGGGTTAGATGTCGAAAAACGAATTCTGATTTTGGGGTTACTCTCTGCAACCATAGCCAAAAGCTTTGCAAAATCAATTGCTGTTTTTTGCTGAATTTTACTTGATTTCAAAAAATCTTTTTTTAACCCACCACCGTACCACAAATAGCTATCAACATTTTGACCTAAAAGGGTAATTTCTTTATAGTTTTTTGAAGATAAATCATCAATTTCTCTCAAAATACTTTTAGGATCTCTACTTCTTTCTCGACCCCGTGTAAAAGGCACAACACAAAATGTACACATATTATCGCAGCCTCTTGTTATTGAAACAAATGCACTAACTCCATTTGTGCTTAATCTGACAGGTGATATATCTCCATATGTTTCTTCTTTAGATAGAATAACATTCACAGCTTGCCTCTCATTCTCTACTTCTTTGAGAAGATTTGGGATATCCTTGTAAGCGTCAGGACCTACGACCATATCTACAATTTTCTCTTCTTCTAAAAACTTGTGTTTGAGCCTTTCTGCCATGCAGCCTAAGACACCAATCTTTAAATTCTCATTATTTTTTTTTATATTTTGAAAATAATTTAGACGTTTTCTTATGGTAGTTTCTGCTTTTTCTCTAATTGAACAAGTATTAACAAGAATAAGATTAGCTTCACGGATTAAGGATGTTGTTAAGTAACCTTCTTTTTTTAAAATCGATGCAACAATTTCACTATCAGAAAAATTCATTTGACATCCATAACTTTCTATGTAAAGTTTTTTGGTATTTAAAAATTTGGAATTTTGAAACTTTGGAGAATCAGTTGGTTCTCCATTAAACTCGTATGGATTTTTTTCTAAAACCTTCTCTTCAAGTCCCTTCATTGTTATTTAGTTTTATTTATAATTGCTTTCAAAATAAATTTAATCTAGTCCATATTTTATAAAAACCAAACAACAAATATAGTAAAAACACGCCAATCTGTCATGTTTTTTAAATTTAAAATATTCTGGTTTTTAGTACAAAAAACCTCTTCAATCATCAAAAAATAATTAATAATAAAAAAAACTACATACTTTTGTTTTCAAAATTTATAAGAAATGACAAAAAATTTGGTTATTGTTGAATCACCAGCTAAAGCAAAAACAATTGAGAAATTTCTTGGTTCAAACTTTAAAGTTGCTTCAAGCTTTGGTCATATTGCTGACTTGCCCTCAAATGAGTTAGGTGTTGCCGTTGAATCAGATTTTTCTCCAAAATATATTGTCACAGAAGATAAAAAGAAAGTTGTTAAAGAACTTAAAAATCTAGCTAAAAATGCCAAAACTATATGGCTTGCATCTGATGAAGACCGCGAGGGAGAAGCAATAGCTTGGCATTTGTCAGAGCAATTAAAATTAAATATTAATAATACTAAACGAATTGTTTTTCATGAAATAACTAAAACTGCAATCCAAAGAGCAATAGAAAATCCGAGACTTATAGATAAAAACTTAGTTAATGCTCAACAAGCAAGAAGAGTTTTAGATCGCCTAGTTGGGTATAAACTTTCACCAGTTTTATGGAGCAAAGTTAAGGGTGGCCTTTCAGCTGGAAGGGTGCAGTCTGTGGCGGTAAGACTCTTGGTAGAAAAAGAAAGGGAAATTAGAAACTTTATTCCTGAAGAAGTTTTTAAGTCTAGTGCGATTTTTGAAACAAGTAATGGAAAAAAAATTAAATCTCAACTTCACAAGAGTTTTAAAAATAAAGTTGACGCAGTAGCTTTTCTAAAAAAGAATGTAAATGCTGAATTTAAAATCAAAAGTGTTGAAAATAAACCAGCAAAAAAAAGTCCAACTGCTCCTTTTACAACATCAACTCTTCAACAAGAAGCTTCAAGAAAATTATATTTTTCAGTTAGTAAGACTATGGTTGTGGCTCAACGCTTGTATGAATCGGGACTAATTACGTACATGAGAACTGACAGTGTAAATTTATCTAAAGAAGCTCAAAATATTGCAGTCAGGGAAATTGGAAGTAGATATGGTAAAGATTATGTTCAAACTAGAAGTTTTAAAAACAAAAATAAAGGTGCCCAAGAAGCTCATGAAGCAATTCGCCCCACTGATCTTTCAAAGCACAGAATTGAAGGTGATTTTGATCAAGCTCGTCTTTATGAATTAATATGGAAAAGGACCATTTCTTCTCAAATGAGTGATGCAAAACTTCAAAGAACCCAATTTAAAATCGAATCTAATTCACATGGTGAAATATTTATTGCTAGTGGAGAAATTTTACTTTTTGAAGGTTTTCTTAAAGTTTATTTAGAAGGTACTGACGATGATGTTATTGAGGATCAAGGAATCTTACCTAAAATTGAAAAAGGAGAGATATTGAATTTAAGGGAATTAGATAGTATACAACGTTATTCAAGGCCTCCTGCTCGTTTTTCTGAAGCCTCATTAGTTAAAAGGCTCGAAGAGCTTGGCATTGGAAGACCTTCAACTTATGCACCTACAATTTCAACCGTTCAAAATAGGGGATATGTAACCAAAGGACAAGATGAGGGTGTGGAAAGGAGTTACATGTGTTTAAAATTATTAGACAATAATGTTTTAGAAAAAACACTTATAGAAAAAACTGGATCAAATAAAGGAAAACTTATTCCAACAGATATTGGAAAAATTGTTAATGATTTTTTGGTTGATAATTTTAAAAATATTTTAGATTATAACTTTACTGCTGAAGTTGAGCAAAGTTTTGACAGAATTGCTGATGGTGACCAAGGATGGAAAGAAATGCTTAAAGACTTTTATTCAAAATTCCATAATATTGTTGATCATGTTAAAGAAAATGCTAAACGAGAATCTGGTGAAAGAATTCTTGGAAATCATCCAAAAAATGGGCGAGTAGTAAAAGTAAGGCTAGGTAAATTTGGACCATTAGCACAAATAGGGAATGTTGATGACGATGAAAAGCCACATTATGCTAGTTTGGGGCCAGATCAAGATTTAGAAACTATCACAATGGATCAGGCTTTGATTCTTTTTCAACTTCCCAAGGAACTTGGAGAATACGAAGGGGATGTAATTACTGTAAATAATGGCCGTTTTGGGCCATATGTAAAATTCGGAAAACTATTTGTTTCTCTTTCTAAAGGGATGGTCGCATCAGAAGTTGATTATCAGATGGCTGTAAATCTAATTGAAAATAAAAAACAAGCAGATGCTCCAATTTATATTTATGAAAATATTCCTGTAACAAAAGGAAAAGGTCGTTTTGGTCCATATATTAAATGGAATAATTTTTTTATAAATATTAATAAGAATTATGATTTTGAAAATTTAAGTGATGCTGATATTGAGAGCTTAATTAAGGAGAAAATTCAAAAGGAGAAAGATAAAATTATCAATGTTTGGAGTAAAGAGGGTATAAGAATAGAAAAAGCAAGGTGGGGAAGATCAAACATAATTAAAGGGAAATTAAAAATTGAACTTCCAAAAACCATAGACCCCACAAAAATAACATTAAAAGAGGCTCAAGAAAAATTAAATTTAATTAAGAGTAAGGGAAAAAAATCAAAAATTAAATAATAATTAATGAGTTTAGAGTCACTTCTTCCTATATCTGAGTCTGCTATGAATCATCTTGATTTAGCCCCTGATCAAGTCATAGGTAAATCAATTATCCTTCATACAGAAAGTTTTGGTTTTCCATCCCTTAAAGATGTTAAAATTGGAATAATTGGAGTAACTGAGAATAGAAACGCTTTTTTTCCAACACTTGATTACGATTTAGATTCATTTCGTAATTCATTTTACAATCTTTTTCCAGGAAATTGGAAATTTAAATTAGCTGATTTAGGAAACTTACCTAATGGAAACTCAGTTAAAGATACGTATTATGCAATCAGTGAAATTTGTAAAGAACTCAATCAACAAAATATTATAACTATAATAATAGGAGGAAGTCATGATATTATTTATCCAATTTACAAATCATACTCTAGTTATAATAAACTTGTTAATATAGTTTCTATTGATAATCAGTTTGATTTTTCACAAGAAGAAGAATTAATTTCCGGAAGGTCCTACATGAGTCAAATCATAATGGAAGAACCCAATTATCTCCATAATTTTACTAATTTAGGCTATCAAAGCTTTTTTATTTCTCAGGAAGAACTTGATTTAATGGAAAAATTATATTTTGAGCACATGCGACTTGGAAAAGTATTGGATGATGTTAGTCAAACAGAACCTCATTTCAGAGATGCGGACATAGTTGGTATTGATATGAAGTCTTTATCTTGGACAGCAACTGGTACAAATACTTTTGGTCAAGCAAATGGAATTGATAGTAGAAGTATATGTTCTCTAGCTAGATATTCTGGAATTAGTGATCGAGTATCTAGCTTTGGAGTATTTGAATTGCCTAGCAGTCCTGTATTTCATCAACTTTTATCACAAATAATATGGTACTTCATTGAGGGTTATTCTCTAAGGTTTGGGGAGTATCCGATAAATACAAATGATGGATTTACAAAGTATATTGTAACTTTATCCGGAAGGGAGTTAGTTTTTTATAATAGTGAGGTAAGTAAAAGATGGTGGGTTGAATTAACAAATGAAAATTTTATGGATAATAAATTAAAAAGAACAACGTTATTACCATGCACCAAGCAAGATTATGACACTGCTTGTGCGGACGAATTACCCGATAGATGGTGGAAAGCATCAAGACGAGGTTAAAAAAAATAAAAAAAAAATCCAGTTTTTACTGGTACTTTGCATTGAAATAATAATTTTGCATAGTTAACAGACAATAAAAGAGCTTTAAAAGCTTATGAGAAAAATTGTTTTTATAATATTGATTGGTCTTACTTTATTAAGTTGCGGTAAGAAAGGTAAAGGAGAATTAGTAGGGATCAAACAAAAAAAGTGGTTCCCTGAAAAACCATTTGGAATGACTCTTGTGGAGGGAGGTGCCTATATAATGGGTAAATCAGATGAAGATGTTGCTCAGCTTCAAAATGCTCAAGCAAGAACAGTTACTGTTCCATCCTTTTATATGGATGAGACCGAAATAACAAATAGTGAGTATAAGCAATTTGTATATTGGGTTAAAGATTCAATAGCCCTAGCAATGATGGCTAGGAAAGCTGATGAAGAAGAAAAAACTACTGATGATAAAGATGGTATTGGAAAATGGGCATTTCAAGATGCTGATACTTCAAAACTGTCTGAATTTCAGAAATACATGAGGGAAAATTATTACGACGTAAGCGAGGATATATATGCTGGAAGACCACTTAACTGGGACGAAGATATAGAATGGGGAACCAAAGATTACCCAGATCAATTATATGCGGAAGTAATGGACTCTTTATATCTTCCACCAGAATATTGGTATGATGGTGAAATGAAAATTGATGTTGAAAAACTCGTATATGCATATACTTGGTTTGATGCAGAAGCAGCAGCCAGAGAGTCAAAAAGATCTCGAAAGCAGTTTATTGACCGTAAACCATTTATCAAAAAAGAAGAAGTTCAGATTTATCCAGACACAACAGTATGGATAAAAGATTTTATGTATTCTTACAATGAGCCGATGCATAATGACTATTTTTCTCACCCTGCTTTCCAAGATTACCCTGTCATTGGTATTTCCTGGAAACAAGCTATGGCTTTTTGTAATTGGAGAACTCATTATAAAAATAGTTATCAAAAATCTAAAGGAGATCCACTAGTTAGTAAATTTAGACTCCCTACTGAAGCTGAATGGGAGTATGCTGCCCGTGGAGGAATTCCGTCGGGAACCTATCCGTGGGGAGGTCCATATTTAATGAATGACAGAGGATGTTTTTTGGCAAACTTTAAGCCATTAAGAGGAGATTATGCAGTTGACCAAGCTGTTTATACTGTTGAAGCAAAATCATATTTGCCTAACGATTATAATTTATACAATATGGCTGGAAATGTAGCAGAATGGACAAACTCTTCATACGACTCCGGAGCTTATGAATATGTTGCAGGACTTAGTCCAAATATGTCCTTAAATCAAGAGCAAAGAAAAGTTGTTCGTGGTGGTTCATGGAAAGATGTTGCCTATTATTTAAGAGTAAGTTCAAGAGATTTTGAATATGCAGACACTTCTAGGAGTTACATTGGTTTTAGAACAGTTCAAGATTATTTGGGAACACCAAAGGTTAAAATAAGATAAATTAGTATATTTAAGTATTAACAATAAATAATTATAAAATGGATGATAAAGCATTAAACAAAAGATTAAGAAGTAAAGTAGCAATGCACATGCTTTTCGGTTTAGGTGGAGCAGTTGTTATTATAGGTGCATTATTCAAAATTCTTCACCTTGAAATTGGACCAATTACAGGAGGTTTAGTTTTAGGAATTGGATTAGGTACAGAAGCCTTAATCTTTACTGTATCAGCTTTAAATACTGGTGAAATCAAGGAAGAACATGAGGACTTTGTAAAAAAAGCCAAAGGTTCAAGTCCTTCTAAATCATCAGGTGGGTCTGGAGATCAGGGCCTTTCATCAAAAATTGATGAATTAATGAAAGAAGCTAAGTTAGACGTTAATCTAATGAATAATCTTACTTCAAGTATTAAGAAACTTGAATCTTCTGCTAAAGCTCTTGAGCCTGCTTCTGCTGCTATCTCATCTTCATCTCAATATTCAGAGCAACTTGACAAAGCTGCTTCTCAACTAGATGAATTAAATAAATTATATGCAGCACAGGTAAAGTCTACTGAATCCAGATCTGATATTCGAGACAAAATGGAAGCTGATGTAGCTCAACTAAAACAACAAATGGAATCTCTTTCTGCCAATCTTGCATCTTTAAATGATGTTTATGGAGGAATGCTTTCAGCAATGAAAAAATAAAAGTATTTAACTTAAAAATCATAAAATGGCAGGAGCAAAAGAAACACCCAGACAGAAACTTATTAGTTTAATGTACTTAGTATTTATTACTATGCTTGCATTGAATGTTAGTAAAGAGGTTTTAGATGGTTTTGGTCAAATGTTCAAAAAAATTCAATCAGCTAATGTTAGATTAGATCAAAGTAATGATGTGTATTATACTAAAATTAGTACTAATGCTGCAGAAAAAGAGGGTAAATGGGTAGGACATGATAGAACTGCAAAACAAATCAAATTAGAGTCCGAAGAATTTTATGATAAAATTCAAGAGATTAAGGATAAAATAACAGAAGCTCAGAGAGTTGAAGATCCAGAACTTGAAAATTTTAGAGTCATGGATAAAGGTGAAGCGTTAGACTTAATTTTATTTAATTCTAATGGTGAATCAGAAGAAGGTGAAGCTTTTGTTGAAATGATAATGAACTACAGAGGACATGTTGTTCAGGTTTTTGGAAGTCAATATCCTCAATATATTGATCTTGTTGAAGAGCGTTTCTATACTGGAGATTTCGAACATAATATAATTAATAAAGATGGGTCTTCCCAGTCATGGTTAGATTATCAATTTGGTGGAATGCCTTTAATTACATCTCTTGCCAAACTTACAATGATGCAAAGTGATATAAGAGCTACAGAAGCTGATGTACTAACAACATTATTAGGTAAAGAGTTAGAGTTAGAATCTGGTGTAAATGAATCTAATTATATAACTCTTTTAAAAACTGAAAAAGGCGCATATTATCAAGGAGAGACTTTTGATGGGAGTGTGATTCTTGGTAGAAAAGGTGGAGCACAAAATCCAAATTCTGTTGATTTGACAATTGATGGTCAAAAATTAGAAGAAGGTGACTACGAACTAATCCCAGGAGGAATTAAACTAAATGTTACTACTGGCTCTCCTGGTGATCACGAAATTGCTGGTAATCTTGTTTTTTTAAATGAAGGAGTAGAGTCCAAAATTCCTGTTAATCAGTCCTTTCCAGTCATAGCTAAGCCAAATTCTGCTGTAATTTCAGCTGACAAAATGAACGTTGTATACCGTGGTGTTGAAAATCCAATGACCATTTCAATTCCCGGGATTGCAAATAACAAAGTTTCAGCTTCTGCTGCAGGGTTAAGAAAACAAAGTGGCTCTAAATATATTATGAAACCTACTAAGGGAAGAGAAGTAGTAATTAGGGCAAGTGCAACATTGCCTGATGGAAATAATATCAGTACATCAACAAAATTTCGTATAAAGGATATTCCCGCTCCAGTCGCAACTGTAAGGGGTTTAAACGGCATACTAACACTAAATAAATCTGATCTTGAAATATCTACAATTGGTGGCGCATTATTAGATTTTGATTTTGATATTAAACTTGAAACTGTAAGTTTTAAATTTAAAGTTCCTGGAAAACCCACAATAACAGTTCGTGGAAATAAATTAGATTCTCGTGCTAAAACTGCTTTGAAGGGTGCTAAAAGAGGTCAATCTGTTCAGGTTTTTGATGTTAATGTCAGAAATCCTAAAAGTCCAAAGTATAAGTTTAAAAAAGTGGCACCAGCAATTATTAATATAGGTGGTTAATTATGAATTATAATAAAATGTTTCTGGTAATTGTTTTTTTGGCAAATAGTACTATTTACGGCCAAGCTAATCTTCTCAATGCTGTTGTCCCACAAGAAATTGGTAAATTAAACGAGCAGCAATTAGCCACTAGCGACAACAAACCATTAGCTTATGGTTATGTCGATGACAGAGATGTAATGTGGTCAAAAACTATTTGGGAAAAAATTGATTTGGATGAAAGAATTAATTTCCCATATTATTATCCAGTTGAAAATGTTGACCCTTCTAGAAAACCTCTTTTTGATGTTCTAGTTGAGGGTATCAGAGATGGAAGTATCACAGAGATTTACAACGATGGTTATTTCCGTGATAAAAAAACATTAGATCAAGTTGAAGAGTCTTTATATCTTAAACAAATGACTGATCAAGGAGCAGATAAGCTAAATGCAGGAGAGGAGCTTACTGAAGAAGATTATACAACAACAAGAGTAACTTCTTTTGATATTAAAGAGTATTGGATTAAAGGTACTTGGTATTTTGATAAAAGATTAGGAGAGCTTAAATATCGATTACTTGGAATTGCTCCTGTTGCCCCTGATGTTAATTTCATAAAAGAATATCAAGAAAATAAAACACCAGATGAAAATCAGGATTTTGTTCAGCTTTTTTGGGTTTGGTTTCCAGATGCAAGAGAGTCTTTAAATGGTTCTGAAATATTTAATTCCAGGAATGCATCACAGCCCATAACTTTCGATTTGATGCTTAATGCAAGACGTTTTAATGCGATAATTTTTAAGGAAGAAAACCCATATAATGATAGAGAAATTAAGGAATATATTTATGAGGATGCTTTACGTCAACTTTTAGAATCTGAAAGAATTAAAAATGTTATACGTGATTATGAACAAGATATGTGGAATAATTAAAGAAAATATATTAAAAAAAGCGTCTCTTTAGAAGACGCTTTTTTTTTGAAATAAAGTTTCGATGAAAACATTAGTAGTGGGATTTGGTATTGCTGGTGTTTCGATAGCTTACCAACTTAAGAAAAATAAAATACCTTTCCATGTTATTGATTCATCTAACAATAGCTCTAGTTTAGTAGCTGGAGGTGTTTTTAATCCAACTGTTTTGAAACGATATACTATGTCTTGGGAAGGAAAAGACTTTTCAGATTATGCAATTCCATTCTATAGAGAAATATCAAGTTTATTAAACTCCAAAATATTTAATCAAACAGCTATTAATAGAATACTTTCAAGTGTAAGTGATCAAAACCGATGGCATGAAGCATCAGATAAAAATGAGTTAGATTCTTATTTTATAAAAGATATAGTTTTAAAGACAGATAAAAAACTAAATACACCTTTCGGTCTTGGTCAGCTTAAAAATGTTGGTCAAATAAATTTTAAGCTCATCATAGATAAATTCAAAAAATATCTGAATGATTCATTTAAAAATGAAATGTTTGATTATTCGGAATTAATTTTTTTCAAGGATAGTATTAAATATAGGGATGTTTATTATAGAAATATTATTTTTTGTGAGGGATATAACATGAAAATTAACCCATATTTTAATTACCTGCCTTTAACTGGAAATAAAGGGGAAATGCTTATTATCAAAGCTTCCAAACTTTCAAATAAAATTATTATAAAGGGAAAATTTTTTATTGTACCCTTAAAACATGATCTTTTTTGGGTAGGTGCAACATTTAATAATATCGATAAAACAACTAATAAGACTAAGTCTGCTAGGAATGAACTATTATTAGAATTACAGAGTAAACTTAATGTACAATATGAAGTTGTAAGTCATGATGCTCAAATTCGGCCCACGGTTAAAGACAGACGACCATTAATTGGTCAACATCCAGAGATAAATAATTTATATGTTTTTAATGGTCTTGGAACAAGAGGTTCTCTTATGGCTCCACGTTTATCTAATTTTTTATTTAATTATATTTTTTTTAAAAAAGCTTTGCCTACTTCAATAGATATTCGCAGATTTACAATCGAAAAATAAGAAATTGATTATATGTTAAGTGCTCAAAATATTGGAGTGGCTTTTGGTGGTTTTACATTATTTGAAAATTTAAACTTTAGACTTGGTAATGGTGATAGAGTTGCACTTATCGGCAAAAATGGAGCGGGAAAATCAACCCTTTTAAAATTAATTGCACAAGAACAATACCCAAATAGTGGAGGTTTTGCATTAGAAAAACAATGTAAAATTGGATATCTCCCACAAGATTTAGACTTTGATAACACGGGAAATGTTTTAGATGAGTCATATAAAGCCTTTGATGAAATTATAGAAATTGAAAAAAGACAAGATATTATTAACCATGAACTAGAAACTAGAACTGATTATGAAAGTGACGAATATTCTAAACTTATTTTAGAATTAACGGAATCTACTTCTAAATATGAATTATTGGGTGGTTATCAATACAAAGCAAAAACTGAAAGAATATTACTGGGTCTAGGATTTAATAGTATTGATTTTTATAAATTAACTAGTGAGTTTTCAGGAGGATGGAGAATGAGAATTGAATTAGCTAAGCTTTTACTCAGAGAAAACGACATTCTATTATTAGATGAACCCACAAATCATTTAGATATTGATTCAATTATATGGCTTGAACAATTCTTGATGAAGTATAAAGGGGCTGTTTTACTAGTCTCTCACGATAGAGTTTTTTTAGATAATGTAACCAATAGAACTATTGAAATTGTTCAAAAACAGATTTATGATTTTAAGAAATCCTATTCTAATTATCTAAAACTAAGACAGGAATTAATAGATCAACAAAAATCAGCTAAGAAAAATCAGGACAAACAAATTCAAAATACAGAAAAATTAATTGAGCGTTTTAGGGCAAAAGCTTCAAAAGCTAGTATGGCTCAATCATTGATTAAAAAACTTGAAAAAATAGAAAGAATTGAGATTGATCAGGAAGAAACTCAGGTAATGAAATTAAACTTTCCTTTAAGTAAACAACCAGGAAAAATAATACTTGAGACAGAAAGTGTGTCAAAACAATATGGTGAAAATATTGTTTTTAAAAATGTAGATTTACTCTTAGAGCGTGGTTCTAAGATTGCTTTTGTGGGTCAAAATGGACAAGGAAAGTCAACTTTAGCAAAAATTATAGTTGGAGAAATAAAATTTCAAGGAAATCTTAAAATTGGTCATAATGTTGAAATTGGATATTTTGCTCAGAATCAATCAGAATATTTAGAAGGACAACTAACAATTTTGGAAACAGTTCTTGAGGCTGCAAATGAAAATAACAGAAGTTCTGTAAGAGATGTTTTAGGGGCTTTTCTATTTAAAGGAGATGATGTAGATAAAAAAGTAAGTGTATTGTCAGGTGGAGAAAGAAATCGGTTAGCTCTATGTAAACTACTTCTTCAGCCCTTTAATGTTTTAGTTATGGATGAGCCAACTAATCATCTTGATATAGCATCTAAAGACATACTTAAGCAGGCTCTAAAAAAGTTTCAAGGGACTTTGATTCTTGTATCTCATGATCGAGATTTTCTAGATGAATTATGTGGTATTGTTATAGAGTTCAAAGATCAAAAAGTTAAAACATATTTAGGAGGTGTCAAATCATATCTTGATCAAAAGAAACTAAATAATTTTTCTGACTTAAAAAACACTGAGAGCAAAGAGAAAATAAAATCTAAACATAAGAATGCGTCTTTGGAATATTCGAATCAAAAGTTAGTTAATAAGCTTAATAGTAAAATAAATACTTTAGAAAGTAAAATTGATAAACTTGAAAAAAAAATAAAAGCTATTGATTTAGAATTAGAGATTAACTATGATGAAACAATAGCTCTTGATGACTTTTTTGTTAATTATCATGCATTAAAGAAAAAACTTCAAGAATATATTGATCAGTGGGATTTAGAACAAGAAAAATTAGAAAAAATAAACAGAAATAATGATTGAGCATTTTTTTCAATGTCCTTATTGTTGGGAAGAAATCTCGATGTTACTTGATGCATCCATAAATCAAAGTAATTATATTGAGGATTGTGAAGTTTGTTGTAATCCGATTTCTATTAACTTTTCTTCAAGCTCTAATCATATCGAATCATTTGAAGCACGATCTATTGAACAATAATTGTTTTTACAGATAAAATTAATATTACTAGTTTATATTTGTGTCAAATTTATTTAATGAAATATTTTTATTCATTTTTAATTTTTATTTCCTTTAGTTTATATAGTCAGAATTCGGAACCAATTAATTTTGATGGATTAGTTGAACTTAAAGAATGGAAAAACTTTCCTTCATTTGATATTTCCTATGAAATTGAACCTGGAAACAATATCGCTCCTCCATATAGAACTAAGGCCTATGTTACCTATTCTAAAACTCATATGTATGTTGGCTTTAATGCTCAAGTTCCCAGAGATCAAATTAGAAGTGCAATAAGAAATCGAGATCAAGTATTTCAGGATGATAGAGTTGCTATGTGTATTGATACATTCGGCGATGGAAGATATATGATATGTTTAGGAAGTAATGCAAATAATATTCAGTTTGATCTAAAATTTGCGACTGATGATATTGACACTTCATATGATGTGAATTATGAAAATAAAACTCAATTAACAGATAAAGGTTATGATGTGGAACTTAAAATACCATTTTCTGCCTATCAATTTAAAAATAAACCAGAATTAGAATGGAAAATTGCATTTTTTAGAACAAGTTTTGCTAATGGAAAAGAAAGTTTGAGTCAAAACTATCCCATCGATAGAAATAATCCTTGTTTTGCATGTCAGGTGACTAGTGAAATTAAATTTAAAGACATAAGTCCTGAGCTTAGATTTAATTTTATACCCTATATATATAGTGGTGTTCAAGGACAAAAAAATGACAACTCTATAATTTATGGAAAACCTGAATTTGATATTGGTGTTAGTGGCAGGGCTGATTTAAGCTATGCAACGTCTATAGAATACACGATTAACCCTGACTTTTCTCAAGTAGAAGCAGATGTTTCACAAATTGATGTTAATGCCACTTTTGCACTTTTTTACCCAGAGCGTAGGCCTTTTTTTAACGAGGGAGCTGATTTAGTAAGTTCAGAACTCAGTACAGTTTATACTCGAATGATAAATCAACCAATTCTGTCTACTAAACTAATTCATCAGGATGATAAACAGAGAATATATTGGTTAGCGGCTTACGACACTAAAACTGCTTATATAATAGGTGGAGAAAATAAATCCTTCAGTGGTGAAGGAAATGAAAATTTTTCAAATATCTTAAGATATCAAAGAAATTATGATAAAGGTTCAAATATTGGAGCTTTATTTACTAATAGAATTTTAAAGGGCGGAGGAAGTGATCATACATTAGGATTATCTGGTCGTCATCAGTTTTTAGAATCTTACACAATAAATTTTGAGTTAAATAAAAGTATCACTAACGAACCAAATAATGATTGGATTGAGGATGAAGGTTTCATAAAAAATAGATCATTAAAATTAGATGGTGAGTCATATAGTGGAGATGCCTTTTTTCTTAATTTAAGAAGAACATCAGTAAATTGGGAATCATCCCTAGGATATGAGCAATTATCTCCTTTATATAGAACACCTTTAGGATTTTCTATACAAAATGCATCCAAAAATATTTTCTTTAGTCAAAATTATATCTATTACGGCGATAACTTTATCCAAAGAGCTACTATTGGAGCAGATTTAGAATGGCAATTTAACTATGATGATCTTCAAAAAAATGGAGGAATTCAGGTTGAAGCAGAACTAGTTATGAAGAAAAATATAGAAACTAGGGCTGAGTTTAATTATCAATTTAATAATGAATTTGAGGGGTTTAATCCCAAGAATTTAAATAGTTTTGGTTGGTTTATAGGATATAATCCCTCTGAAATCGTTAGACTAAGACTTGCTTTTGGGATGGGAGATCAAATAGGCTATAATTTGGAAAATCTCGCTGTTGGAGATGAATTAAATTTTAGAACTTTTAATTCATTTCAACTTTCAGATAAGTTTACTATTAGCCCAATATTAAGGTATAGTGAGTTAAGAAGTAAGGTCGACAGATCATTGTACTATAAAGGATATATTTCTAGAATTAATTTTAATTATCAATTTAACAGAGATTTTTCTATTAGATTGATTACTGAGTATGATGATTTTGATAAAACCTTTTTCTCTCAGCCTTTAATTAAATGGAATCCAAACCCCTTTACTTTATTTTATATTGGAGGTAATATTGGATATAGTAGAGAGGAAGTCAGAAAAATGTTTACATCTGAATCATCACAGTTTTATCTAAAATTTCAATATCTGATTGGAAACTAGTTATCTTTTAAGCTGTTTATATACCTTTCAGCGTCCAATGCAGCCATACATCCAGTTCCAGCTGCAGTTACTGCTTGCCGGTATTCTTTGTCTTGAACATCACCTGATGCAAAAACACCCGGCTTGTTGGTTTTGGTATTTTTACTATCAGTAATCAAATACCCTCCATCATCCATTTCCAACTGACCCTTAAAGATTTCAGTGTTGGGTTTATGTCCAATAGCAATAAAAAGTCCAGTAATTTTTATTTCATCTTTTTTTCCTGATTGATTATTTATTATCCGGAGACCTTCAACTACTTGTTCACCTAATACTTCTTCTATTTCAGAAAAATATCTCAAGTCAATATTTTTTGTTTTAGTAACCCTGTGTTGCATGGCTTTAGAAGCCCTCATTTCACCTTTTCTAACAAGCATAGTAACTTTATTACAAATATTGGCTAGATAAGTTGCTTCTTCGGCTGCAGTATCTCCTCCACCAACAATTGCAACATCTTGCCCTTTATAGAAAAACCCATCACAAACGGCACATGCAGAAACTCCTCCACCTCTTAACCTTTGCTCACTTTCAATTCCTAAATATTTTGCAGTTGCTCCTGTGCTTATAATTATTGTTTTGGCATGAATCTCAGTATTATCATCAACCCATGCTTTATGAATACCTCCTTTTATTGAAGCAAACTCTACTTTAGATATATGCCCTATTCTAACCTGTGTTCCAAATCGTTCAGCTTGCTGTTGAAGTTGAATCATCATGGTTGGTCCGTCAATTCCTTCTGGATATCCAGGAAAATTATCAACCTCTGTAGTTGTGGTTAATTGACCCCCTGGTTCTAAACCAGTATACATAATCGGTTTAAGATCAGCACGTGCTGCATAAATTGCTGCAGTATATCCAGCAGGTCCGCTTCCTATAATTAATGTTTCTATAACTTTCATATGAATACTTCAAATTGAAATTGATTTCAAATTTAAAATTTAATGGTAAAATAATTACGTGTTTATAATAAGTATTCTCATTGTGTTAATAAATTATTTTTTTGAAATATCTAAAACTTTATAAATGTAGCTTGCCTGAAGAATTAATTTTGATCTGTTTTCAGTCACCTTATAACTTTCTCTTTTGTAATGAAAAACTCCATACTTATTATAATTAAAGTCTGTAGTGTAAATTAAACTTATTTTATTATTGTGGTTAACTTCTGTAGCTACTAATAGATAAGAACTTGTATCAAAATAAAAATTCCATTTATCTGATCCATTTAAATATGATATTTCTATGGCATGCGCATCTTTTTGATTGGGTAAAGTTACTTCTCCTAAATAATTCATAATTGTTTCGGGATCTTTTAGCTTCATTGGTTGCCAAAAAACATAAAAAGCTCCATCAAGAGTTGATTTTGTCTTTTTTAAAGATTCAAAATCATATATTTTTTTACCATTCTTAGTTAGTTCTGTTAAAATACCATTAGTTTTTTGAAATTCATCACCTGAGATTATTTCAGTTTTATAAGGATTAAATTCATGAGTAATAACTTGATGAATCTCATTTTTAATTTTGCCTAAATGATCATAAAAAAATGTTTTTTTAGAGTACTTTATTTTTTTGATTTCATCAAGATTTGACTTCCCTCCATGTGCATCAATTGACTTTTCAATAATTTCTATGGCATTTTTATTTTGAGACTTAATCTTATTTAAAAAAATAATGCTGATTATCAAAAACAATTTAATTTCAAATCGTATTTTCATTGAATATTATATTAATTAAATGTTTAGAAGAATATTTGTTTTTTTATTTAGTTTAAGCTGTTTTTATAATATATATTCTCAAAATATACTTTCAGAACAAGATAAGAAATCTATTCTTAGCGTTATGAATAATCAAGAACTTGCGTGGAATCAAGGAAAAATTGATGATTTTATGGAGGGATACATAAAATCTGACAATCTTATTTTTAATGGGGCAAATGGTCCTTATTATGGCTGGAAGGCTGTTAAGTATAGATATTTTAGATCATACCCCTCTAAGGAAAAAATGGGTTTATTGTCCTTTAAAGTGAGTGATCTTTTTGGATTATCTTCCAATTTTGCTTTGATGATTGGTGAATATAATTTGTTATATCCAAGTAAGTGTTTTAGAATATTTAAAAAATTTAAATCATGTCAAGATATGACTAGTAATGGATTTTTTACATTATTATGGAAGAAAACTGATCAAGGTTGGTTAATTTTGAGTGATCATACTTCAAGTAGTAATTAACTATGCTTACAAAACAACGTTTAGGTCTTTTATTAGGACCGCTCTCTTTTATTTGTATTCAGTTTATTCCATTAACAGATCTTAGCCAAGAGGGAAGAAATGTTCTTGCTGCAACCTCCTGGATGGCAATTTGGTGGATTTTAGAAGCTATTCCAATAGCTGCTACAGCTCTGCTTCCAATAATTTTATTTCCTATAACGAAGGCAGTTTCAATTTCAAACACAACAGCAGCTTATGGACATAAATATATTTTTTTATATCTGGGAGGATTCTTAATTGCCATAGCAATTGAAAGATGGAACCTTCACAAAAGAATTGCATTGAATATTATTTCTGCTATAGGTACTAAAATTAACTTAATAATATTGGGTTTTATGATAGCTACAGCTTTTTTATCAATGTGGATATCAAATACTGCAACCTCCGTAATGATGCTCCCGATTGCTGTTGCAATTATAAAACAACTTGAAGATAATCCATCAACAGAAATAAATGAAAACACACAATTTGGAAAAGCTTTATTGCTTTCCATTGCTTACAGTGCCTCTATAGGTGGTGTTGCAACCATTATTGGAACTCCACCAAATTTAGTTTTAGCAGGTGTTATTGAGTCTAATTTTGGTTATGAAATTTCTTTTTTTAAGTGGTTCATCTTTGGATTTCCTATCTCTATGATAATTCTATTTATTTGTTGGAAATATCTCACTACAAAGGCATTTAAATTTGCACAAAATGAATTTCCAGGTGGTAAAAATGAAATTAATCGTTTAAAAAAGAATTTGGGTGAAATGTCAATTGAAGAAAAAAGGGTTTCAATAATCTTTTTTATGACTGCTTTATGTTGGATTTTGAGATCATTCGTACTTGAAAAATTTATTCCTGGAATTGACGACACAATAATTGCAATAGCTTTTGGATTAATCTTATTTGTAATTCCCTCTGGAGACAATAAAAGATCCTTAATTACCTGGAATGAGGCAGTTAAACTCCCTTGGGGAGTTATAATTTTATTTGGAGGAGGAATGGCTTTGGCAAAGGGGTTTGTAGATACAGGTCTTGCAATTTGGATAGGAAGTAAATTAACCATTCTTAAAGATCTACCCATAATTGTTCTTGTTTTGTGTTTAGTCACTGCGGTTAATTTTTTAACTGAAATTACATCTAATCTAGCAACAACAGCTATGTTACTTCCAGTATTAGCAACAATGAGTTTGCAGATAGATATACATCCTTTTATTTTAATGGTTGGAGCTACTGTTGCTGCATCCTGTGCTTTTATGTTACCAGTTGCAACTCCACCAAATGCAGTAGTTTTTGGAGCAGGATATCTTAGGATTCCTGATATGGTAAATAAAGGGTTTTGGTTAAACGTTATTTCAATAATAGTAATTACACTGATGGTATATTTTATTCTTCCTTCTTTTTGGGAAATTTCATTAACTGAATCTTTTTTAGAATATAAAAATTAAAAAACAATCCTTCCTGGATTTAGAATATTTTTTGGGTCAAACATAGTTTTTATTTTCTCCATTAATTTAATTTCTTCTTTACTTCTTGTGGTTTCTAAATATCCTTTTTTGTGAATACCAATACCATGCTCAGCAGACAATGAACCATTAAATTTTTTTAAAGGAGAGTATACAATTGAATTGATTTGATCAATTACCAAGTCACTATCATCATCTCTTCCAATTATAAAATGGATATTGCCATCAGCTACATGTCCAAAAGGAAAAATTGTTTTGACATGTTTAACCTTTTCTAATTTTTTAATTATTGAGTTAATTACATCTCCAATTTTTGAAACTGGTAAACTTATATCAAAATGTTGATCATATCTAGCTTTAGAAGCTAATATTGCAACATCTTCTCTAATTTGCCATATTTGTTGGAGTTCTTTAGAAGTTTTTGCCATTACTCCATCTTCAATAATATCCTTCTTAAGAGATTCTTCAATATGATATTCTAATAATTGATAATCTGCTTTTGGTTCACTTCCCATACTTTCAATAAACACATAATAATTATAGTTGTCACCAAGTGGTTTTATTAGTTCTGATTCAGTCATAGCTTTATATGTTCTATTCCAGATCAATTCAAATCCACTTAATGATCCACTTAAATTTGACTCTAAATATTTTAAAAGATTAACGACATTATCATATGAATTTAGAGCTACAAAAGCTGATGATCTACTCTTTGGGGCTTCTTGAAGTCTTAAAACTACCCTTGTAACAATTCCTAAAGTTCCTTCACTTCCAATAAACAATTGTTTTAAATCATACCCAGAATTATCCTTTATAATTTTTTTTAGGGAAGAAATTATTGTTCCATCTGGTAATACAACTTCAATTCCTAAAACCATTTGTCTAGTCATTCCAAATCGAAAAACTCTGAGTCCTCCAGCATTAACAGAAACTGCTCCTCCAATTTGAGCTGATCCTTTTGCTCCAAAATTTAGTGGTAATAACAGATTTTTTTCCTCTGCTGCATTAATAATATTCTCAACTATTGCACCCGCCTGTACTGTAATAGTTTTACTTTTGGAGTCAATTTCTTCAATAGAATTCATTTTTTCCAGGGAAATAACTAGTTGATTTTTTTTTGTTTCTGTTCCACCAACTAAATTTGTTAATCCTCCATGCACAATTATTTGCTGATTATGTTTATTACATAGTTTAACAATTTCACTAACCTCTTTTGTTGTTTTTGGAAGAGCTACTGCAATTGCTTGAAGTTTTTGATCTGTTTTCCATATATGAGAAAACCTTGACAAGACGTCACCCTTTAAAAGTAATTGATTCTTTTTTAAAATTGATTTTAAGCCTTCAATTAAATCCTTACCGTTCATCATATTATTAAGTAACATTTATAGTTATCTAATATAATTTGTTTTAACTTTGCACCGAAATATTTGATTTGAAAAAAAATAAAGATTTTATCAAAAGCATTTTTGCCTGGGTTCTGCTAGTCATTTTTTTAGTACCTACTGGTATTCGCACTATTGATATTTTTGAAAAACATGAACATGACTATTGTTCTGAAAAATCAGTTCATTTTCATAAACAAATTGATGAATGTATAACATGTGATTTTAGCTTTTCAAGCTTTGAATTTAATTTCTATACAACTCCTTATTTTTTTAATAATACTTTCTTTGAAAATACTTTATCTATATACAAAGAAATTAACTTATTATCTTCTATTTCAACTATTGAATTAAGGGGTCCCCCTTTAAACGTATAAGTAAGTTTTTCAATTTAGTTTTTTGTGCACCATAATTTTATGGGTCTGCACTTTTCAATAATCAATTAATAATTTTAAATATATAATCATGAAAATAAATAAATTTTTACCAATCTTATTGATGCTATTAGTAACAGTAGCATCTTGTTCAAAAGATGATGATCCATTACCGGAGGCTGTAAACGAAGAAGAAGTAATAACTACTATGGAAGTTACTCTAACTTCAGGTGCTTCAGTAATTATACTTAAAACTCAAGACTTAGATGGAGATGGTCCCAATGCTCCTGTTGTAACTGTTTCAGGCAACTTAGCTGCAGGAACAACTTATGATGGGGTTATGAAATTTCTAAATGAACTTGAGTCTCCTGCCGAGAATATCACGGAAGAAGTTGAAGAAGAAGATCTAGAGCATCAGGTTTTCTTTACAGTAGGAAGCGGACTTGATGTTACTACTGAATATTCTAATTTTGATTCAGCAGGAAATAATTTAGGAACTCAATTTAAGTTAACAGCTGGATCAGCAAGTAGTGGTAATTTGACATTTTCCCTTGTACATGAGCCAACTAAGCCAAATACAGGTTTAGCTAGTGCTGGAGGAGAAACTGATATTGATGCTACTTTTTCTATTACAATTGAATAATTATTTTTTACAAATGTAAATTGAGGATAATATCAATATTATCCTCAATTTTACTACTTTACTTATACGTTAATTTTTATTCATTCACTTATGTTTAGATTACAACTTTTAGTTGTTCTAATAACAGTTGGATCGTCGTTTGTTTTCTCTCAGAATTGTAATTATACATTCTCTGGAAAAGTTATTGATTTGCACGACGGAAAAGTATTAATTGGAGCTATTATAGGAGTTAAAGGTCTCGATGAAGAACTCATTACTGATTCTACTGGAGCTTTTGTCATTAATAACTTGTGTAATAAGTTTTATGATTTTGAAATTTCACATCCTAATTGTAAGACTAAAATAGAGACAATAAGAGTTTCTAAAAACATTGACAAAGTATTTAGATTAGAGCACCATATAGAAGAATTAAATGAAATTATTATATATGGAAACTCCTTCATTGAAAAGTCTAAAACCTTATCTGAAAATAAAATTTCCAGTAAAGTTTTGGAAAAAAATATTAGCTCTCCGTTAGGAGATGTTTTAAGTAATTTATCAGGAGTATCATCTTTTAAAACAGGTAATTCTGTTGTTAAACCAATTATTAATGGTCTCCATAGTAGTCGTGTAGTTATTATTAACAATGGTGTGCGAATGGAAGATCAAGAGTGGGGAGAAGAGCATTCACCAAATATAGATGTTAACTCATTAGATAAAATTACACTAATTAAAGGGGCTGGAGCTCTTCAATACTCGGGTAATGCTTTGGGTGGAGTAATAGTTGCAGAAACATCAAATTTTCAAATAAAGGATAGTTTGTACGGTAAAGTTTTATTAAAAGGTGAAACAAATGGAAGAGGATTTACTACAACCTCTAATTTAATTAAAACTAACACAAATGGATTATACTATTCGATTCAGTCTACTTTTAAACGTTTTGGAGATTTTGAATCTCCAAACTATATATTGACTAATACTGGGGTTAATGAACAAAATGCATCATTTAGATTTGGTTTGAATCGATTTAATTATGGATTTGAATTATATTATTCTATTTTTAATAATGAATTAGGGATATTAAGGGCCTCTCATTTAGGAGGTGCTCAAGATCAAATTAGAGCTATTAATAGTGAAATCCCATTAATAGTCAGAGAGTTTTCATATAAAATTAATGCTCCTAAACAAGATCTTAATCATCAAACTTTTAGAATAAAGGGATTTAATAGATTTGAAAATTTAGGTAAATTATCTGTTCAATATGATTATCAGCAAAACAATAGATTAGAATTTGATATTAGAAGGGGAGATGATAAGCTTAAGCCCTCAATTGATTTGGAACTCAAAACTCATAGTATTAAGATAGATTTAAATTCTCAAGTTTCAAATTCATTAAATATTAAATCAGGCATAAGTGGTAGATATCAAAATAATTTTCCAGATCCAGAGACAGGAGTAAGAAGAATTATTCCTGATTATGATAAATATGACTTAGGAATATATTCAGTTTTTGATTATCAATTTAACAGTCATCTTCTTTTAGAGGCTGGTGGACGCTTTGATTATTCGTCTTTGGATGTTTCAAAATACTACAGAACATCATTTTGGCAATCTCGAAATTATCAAGATCTATATTCTCAACTTGTCATTGATGAGGTTAAAAGTCAGACACTTATAAAAACAAAAATGTATTTTAGAAACTTTTCTACAACATTTGGTTCAAGATATAATTTTAATAAAAATCAATTTATAACTTTTAATTATTCAATTGCTTCAAGAATGCCAAATCCTTCAGAACTTTTCAGTGAAGGACTACATCATTCATCAGCTCGAATTGAATTAGGTGATTTGAGATTTAATTCGGAGACAGGTCATAAAATAGCTTTCAATTATTTTTTTCAAAATAACAAAATTAACCTATCAATAAATCCTTATATTAATTCAATCAATGATTTTATTTTAATTGAGCCAACTACTGTCCAAACAACTATAAGAGGTAATTTCCAAGTTTGGGAATATAGACAAACAAATGCTCAAATATTAGGATTAGATATTGATGCTTCAATAGTTTTAAATAAAAATTTTTATTTAGATAATCAATTATCAATTCTTAAGGGTCGTGATCTTTTAAGAAATGAGCCTCTTATAAATATGCCTCCAGTTAATATAAACAATGAAATAGTATATCAAAATGAAAAAGATAATAATCTAACAATTTCTCTAAAGAGTGAATATGTCTTTCGTCAAAATGAGTACCCTGATAATAACTTTGATGTATTTGTTGCATTATCAGAAACTACAGAAACACTTGATATAAGCACTCCGCCACCTGCATATCATTTGTTTGATATTAATTCAAGTATGGATGTGATCACCAAACAGAACTATAGACTTTCTCTTTCTCTTGGAATAAGAAATATATTAAATAAAAATTATCGAAATTACCTTAATCGCTTAAGATATTATTCTTATGATTTGGGTAGAAGTATTATTTTTGGCATTAATTATAAATTTTAATTATGAATTTCAAATTCACATATCAAATATTAGGTTTTAAGTCTTTTAAGCCTCGAGGCATTAACTTTTGGAGTATAATTATTTTTTTATCCTCTTTTTTTACTTCAGCTCAAGATAATTTTGCAGGGCTTCAGCATTGGGAAATTCCGAGTAAAAATCCCGATCGTATAATATTGACTTTTCATGGGGATCCAGCTTCATCAAGGGCTGTAACATGGCGAACAGATACTGAGATTAAAAAGGGAGTGGCACAAATAGCAATATCAACTGTGAATTCAAATTTTAAACTTAATTCATCAACGTATGAAGCTAGCACAGAGCCTTTTGATTTAGGACAATATAAAGGCAATAACTCTTTTATTGTAAATTATCATAGTGTTATTTTTAAAGATTTAAAACCTGACAAACTATATGCTTACAGGGTTGGAGATGGAAAAGACTATTGGTCAGAATGGATACAATTTAGAACTGCCAAAGAAAAGGATGGTAAAACAGAATTTGTATATTTTGGTGATGCTCAAAATAATGTTCTTTCAGATTGGTCACGTGTAATACGTATGGCTTATCAAACTGCACCAAATGCTTCGTTTGTAATTCATGCTGGAGATTTAATTAATGATGGGCATCGTGATTATGAATGGGCAGAGTGGTACAAGGCTGGTGGTTTTATTCATAGTCAGTGGACTGCAATACCTGTATTGGGAAACCATGAGTTTTGGCCACTATCAAAGGAAGATGAATACAGGAAACCCTCGATTCAATGGCGACCTCAGTTTACTCTACCTATAGAACAAAAACTTAGTAAAAAACTACATGAAACTGTATATTCAGTGGATTATCAAGACGTAAGAATTATAGTTCTTAATTCAAATTATAATTTAAGAGAGCAAACAAAATATATTGAAGAGAAACTCAAAAGTTCAACAGCTAAATGGAACATAGTTACCTGTCATCATTCGGTTTTTTCCCCAGCTAAGGGTAGAGATTTTCAGTATGGACGAAAGATTTGGAAACCATTATTTGACAAGTATAATGTTGATCTGGTTCTCAATGGTCATGATCATACATATGCTCGAGGTCATACTCCTGAATTAAATGAAACTAAAAAAGATTCTGGAGAAATCAAAACCATTTATGTTACATCAGTTAGCGGGCCAAAGCACTATATATCTGACACTAAACAAATTGAAACTTATAAAAAAGAGGGATATCAATTAGATAAGTCAGCATCACACATTCAGTTTTTTCAGGTAATTACAGTTGATAAAAATAAACTAACCTATGTTGCTTATACTTCAACTGGAGAGGAATATGACAGAGCCATAATTATAAAAAACTTAGATACGGGAAAAAAGAAATTGACACACAAAAATGACTCACATTAGAATTGATAAAAATTATTATTAAATAATGATCTAAATCAGAGCCATTAATATTTCAAAATTTATTTGTATGATTATAACGAATTACCGAATTTTAAATATGAAAATAGAATCTTAGGTAATGTTTGGTCAAGTATATTTATTCTGAACTCAATAAGTTTTATTATATTAATATTTTTCTTACGTCGTAACTTAAAATTCATATAATTATCTTTGTTGAATTATGTTTAAGAAAAAATATATTTTAAAATTCCTATTTGAGTTCATAGCAATTTTTATGGGTATTTCTGCATCCTTTTGGTTAAATCAAATATCTATTAAAAATGAAGATGAAAAACAAAGACAGAGAGTACTCATTAATCTTTCAACTGAAGTTAATGAAATTAGAAAATATTGCAATCAAAGCTTGAAATTATGGAATCAAGATATTGAAATATATTCAGCTCTTTTACAAGATGATCTAAATATTAATCTATTAAAAAATATTACTAGAAGTAAGTCAAGAATAGAATATAATTTAATTTATTACAGAGATTTCCTTCCACCCATGAACAGATATAATTCAATGATAAGTAGTGGTGATTTAAAATATTTAAAATCGGAAAAATTAAAAGAGATTCTTACAAGACTTCATTCTATAAATTTATCTCGAATTAAAACAACTGTTAAAGATGAGCAACTCTTAAAAGAGCAAATGATTAGTCTTCTCACAATTGATCATTCCCAGTTATTTGTTAAGGCAGTTAATAATAAATTTAAATTAGAAGATTACTCAAAAATGCTTCATCTTTCAATAAGAAATGATTTAAAGTTAAAATCAAATATGCTAGTACAAATGAAATATTTTAAATATCGTATTTCATCATTGAAGCTTTATATTTCATCACTTGAGGAACTTAATGAAGAAATAGAATTATTGATATCAAATAGTAAAAATTAATTTATAGGTTGATATTCATCAATAGTAACATCCCCAGATGATTTCATTAATTGATCAAGCATAGATTTCATGTCGAAAAAATCATGTTCTTTGGCTATTTTACCATCTTTCATTGTTACAATTGTTGTTCCAGATAAATCCAAATAATTACCAGTTGGTGGTATGCCAAAAAACTCACCAGTATGTTTTCCCTTAAAATTCCAATGTTTAATTAGTTTTCCCCCTTGTCCAAATGCATCTACAATATCCCATTCAATTTCAGAAAATCCATTTAAATAATTAGAGTAGTGCTCTTTTACAGCATCAATACCTATAAGATTTCCATCAGCTGTTACAATTACAACATCAGTTGTAAAATTTTTATCATTAACAACACTTGTATCACCATCTAATAAAAATGTATCCCATACCTTTTTGTACATTTTTATATCTATTTCAATTTGTTTTGCAGAATCAATTATTTTTTTGTCTGCATTATTTGTTTCATTACAACTAAGAATGATAATCGATAATAAAAAGGTTAAAATATTTTTCATTTTTAAAAATTATAAATTCGAGTTACAACAATCCTCATTTGTACATTGACAATAATTTAAATTGTATAGATGCAATATAGCAAGGCCTGAGGCCACAATATAAATTATGGATTCAGAAAGGCTTATGAAGCTTAATTTTTCATTTAAAATTAAAAAAAATAAAATAAACCAACTTGCCCACAATGCAAATTTAATATATCTGTTAGTCGAGTTTTTTGATGACTTGAAGATTGCAAAAAATGAAATTATAATAAATAAAAAATCTAAATTTGACCACCAAATTGGTGCTATATCATTATTTATAACTGTAAAACTTTGTACTGCAAATAAAACAGGTGTCATAAAACAATGAATCATACAAAGACTACTTGCTATTACTCCAATTAAATCTGGCTTTTGTCTTAAACTAAAATTAATATTCATAATTTCTGGTGCAAATGATTTGCAAATATATAAATACAATCTATTGTTTCAGCTAAAAACAAATAATTTTACATTTATTGTGACGATAAGGATCTTTGGTCTTTTCTGAAAATAATCTAACAGATTGCTGAGTTAATTTTAAACAAGCTGTCTCAAGCATATTATAAATTTAATTTCATATTATCAGGAACTCTTGGATTCATAACTAAAAACCAAAGTGGGGGAATAAAACTTAAAAGTATTGAGGCGGGATAGCCTATTGGGAGTGTGGGGCACTCTTTGTGGCTATTTAGAATTTGATATTTTTTTGAAGACTTGTAGTGATGATCACTATGTCGCGTAAGTTCGTATAGTGTAATTCTCCCAATATTAAAGTTAGAGTTCCAAGAATGATGAGGTTGAACCCTTTCATAGCGTCCAGAAGCCAATTTTTGACGACGTAAACCATAATGTTCAATATAATTGATGCACTCTAAAAAGAGAAAAGCAATTATTCCTACAATTAAAGCAAAAGTCATTACTTTAAATGAAAAAATATAAAAAATACAGAAGAGATATAACGGCTGAATTATATGATACCATAGCATATCATTTTTTAATGAAAAAAAGAAACTATTATTAGTTTTAAGGAGCTTTTTTTGATGTTTCCATGCACTTAGGTATTGTCTAGTAACAGAAGTAAACCAAAATGAATATACTGATTGGTTATATCGAGCAGTAGCACCGTCATTTGGTGTTGCAACATTTAGGTGATGACCAAAATTATGTTCAATGTAAAAATGCATATACAAACACGGCATGTATAATAATTTGCTCATAAATCTATTGAAATATGAACTTCTATGACCTAATTCATGAGCCACATTAATACCATTTGTAGCTAATAAAATTCCTGTAGAAATAGCTAAGCCAAAAGTTTCAACTGTATTGAATTCATTTGATTGAAATAAAGAAAACACAAAATACAGTAGCCCAAAAACTATCGGAACATTTAAATAAAGCATTAGATCAAAAATCCATTTATTGTTCAGATATGAAGCATCTTGACTAGAAAGATTATTTTTTGTTTCACCCAAAATAAGATCAAGTAATGGAATAACTAAGAATACATAAAAAACTGCAGAATATGTCCAAATTCCTGTCGAAATGAATGAGATGTAAACCGAAGCAGGAACAGTGTAGGCAAAAAGATATTTAAGATCTTTCATTTAATATTTTTTGGGTAATTACCCAAATTTTTTTAAAATTAAAAAATTTTGAATACCTGAGCAATATTAAGTTATTAAATAAAAAATCGGTTACAATATAATGACATA
>MDTC01134514.1_pt1 | contig 33266 bp, 50 predicted proteins | sample 811181 | NCBI WGS metagenome assembly MDTC01 (sample SAMN05326644, study PRJNA326480) | marine metagenome | isolation source: seawater | place: Pacific Ocean: North | collected 2011
TGTTCAAACAGATTGGAGGTCAGTTTGATGACTAAACCTACCTCAAAGGACTCGTCGCCCAAAGCGAAAAGTGATCCGAAGATACAACATCTTGAGCAAGCACTTGTTGCTTGGCACAAGACCTTGCCCTCTGCATCAAAGGGCGGCAGCAATCCTCACTTCCGCAGCAGCTATTCAACGCTGGAAGAGGTCATTGCTGTAGCTGAAACTGCCACAGAGTTTGGCATTACCTTTACTCAACTGACTGACTTTACAGTCATTGAGGGTGGCGTCATCGAATACGTGAAGACATGGGTCATGCACGAAAGCGGTGAACGTCTAGAAGCCCGTACCCTTATCAAAGCTAAGGATAAGAGTAATCCCCAGCAGATGGGTTCGGGTATCACCTATGCTAAGCGTTATGGTTTACAAGCCGCGCTTGGCATCCCATCCGAAGACGACGACGCAAATGCTGCCACTAAACCAAAAGCTGAAGAGGTCGTCGAGTTCGGCAACAAGGCAACAAACACCGATGGAGGTTGGTAACATGCCTATATTCAAGTCTAATATCGCTATCCCCCCACGTCCTCTTCCTACGCCTAATTCAAAGGGAACCAAGAAGTATGCTTGGCTTGCTAATTGGAAGGTTGGGGATTGTATCGAAGTTGATACCGAAGAAGATTGCCAGCGCATCGACGGTGCTGTAAGGGCTTTTGGATTTGGTGGTGTGCCGGGCAAGCTGTCACGCCGTAAGATCAATGAAGATGGTCAGACCTTTTACCGTGTATGGAGGATTTCTTGAGTCAGTATGACGACACGGATCGTGGGGCGGCATTCCCGCCTCGCGAGAACCAGCAGATGATTCTGTCTGGTCCAATCAATGACAACGGCGAGGACTCTCGTGTCGCCGTTGTCAAATCAATGCTGCCTGATGGCCGGGTTATCTTTGACCTGTACCAGAAGGTCGGCACCTTGTTCGACAATGAGTCGGAGAAGCCCAACGCACCGCACTTCACCGGTCCATGGAAAGGTCGGCGGGTCGCTGCTTGGAAAGCAGAAAAAGACGATGGCACTAAATACATGCAGCTTCGTCTGTCAGACCGCATGGCAAAAGAACAGCCAGCAGTCCACGAAACTGAAGCCACCCCGCTTCCGGCCGATGACATCCCGTTCTAGGCCGTACGCCGCCGCACTGCTCTCTACAAAGCGAGTGCGGCGGCGATCACGCTTCCGGCAACGAACTGCCTTAGTTATACTCGCTGCCCTTGTAGCAACCTTTATCCTGATTGGAGAGTAGTATGCCATATGCGCAATACGTAAACCGACACCTTGTCGGTGGTGCCATTGAAGGCACAAACCACGGCACCAATGACCGTGTTATTCAACAAAGAAACAAAGAAGCATGGAAGAAAGTCTCTGAGAGTTTGCCTGATGATGCGTTTGCTGATGACGTTGTGTTTGTAGATACCATCCCTTTTGTAAGGGGGTTCAGCGCACAATGATCTTGATCATCCCAAGAAGCGACGGTGTAGGCGTCAGCATTGGCGGCGAATATCATCACATCACCATGACTGCTCAACAGATGTTCGAAATGTCACAACGCTTCCAGCAAGCCGGTCTAGAAATGCTTAGACAGGAACAGCTAGAAGCCTCATTTTCTCTATCAGACGCTCTGCGCGGTTTGGAACCTGCCGATACCAACGGCTCGACTCCATCTCATTAGCGGCTGTGTCCCAATCCCTGTCATCAACCGCAGCTTTCATCTTCTTGAATTTAGAAAGCCTCGGTAAGCCCATGTTGAACATCATATTGGCGATGACAAGCTGAGCATCTTCGGGAAGGTCGTTGAAATCAGGATAGAGCTTCAAGCAATCTAATCTGACACGATCAACGTCCTTCTCGAATACCTCACGTACACGCTCCTCTGACACTGGTGTGCCTAGCGGCTGACCAAATTCAGGGTCATCCTGAGTAACGAGATGGCCGATTCCGAACGTAGCGTAACCAAGATGATCGTTATAAATTTCGAACTTACAACCTTCATCAACTTCCAAAGCGGTGATCAGTTTTTCAATGTTCACTTCTTCAATCCTTTCAGTCCGCGTAAACCAAAGCTCGCTGCTATCGAGGCGTACATCGCCCACTGAAACCAACTCGGTGTTCCCTCCAGCGCAGTAAAGCCACGCACCACATATGGCTGCAACGGCGGTATGAAACACATCGCAATGATCACTATAAATAATATAGTCCATGCCTCGTCCTTCCAGCTATCTTTGCTGGCTTCGGCCATGACACGCTCCCACCCCGCTTCATGCGTAGCTGCGACACGCATCACCTCGGCCTCGGCTTCGGCTCGTGCAACTTTGACTTGACTCTGTGCTTCCTTCTCCGCTGCCTTACCTTTTAGCCACCCACCAGCTAACTCTCCAACAATCGGTATCAATGCCTGTATCATTTTTCGCTTCCCAACCAGACGGCGAACGCCCCTGTCATTGCGCCAGTGACCGTAGCTGTCAACGCTGTGGCCTGTGAAGTCATCGCCTCGGGCGGCAACGAAATGAACCATTCGATCACGCGAATGTACATGAACGTCATCACAAACATCATAATGCGTGGCAGTATTTTCCAAGCAAGAAAGCGTTCCATCGTAACTTCCATCATAGTCTCCCTTGATGGTGCAGTATCAGCATAACCAAAGCGCCAACAACAGCCAAGCAACACAGCGCAAAGATAGAAATGATTGTCCATTCGACAATCTTTTTACGCTTATGTGCAGCAGCAATCTCAGCCTCACGCCTAGCCACTCTAGCTTTAGCCTGAAACTTTTGCCAATCATGCCATAGACCGGGACGGCCAAGGATAATCATCATTTGTTTAAGTTCTTCTTCTTTCTCACGAATCTGTTCAAGAGCCATAAACTCTTCTAGATCGGAGCCATTGCCTTTCTTTGCTGCCTTAGATTGCAGCTTCTCTTTAGCACCAACAAACTCAGCAATAGAATTGGCAGCAGAAGCTATATCCTTACCATTGCTAACGCATTGTTTTATAACGGCGAATGCCGCATTGGCTGCTGCAAGCTCAGCTAACATCAGTACACCTTTGTCTTGCTATCTACCACGACCGGCAGACAATAAGCGGTGATGTTTTTTCCTTGTTTGGACAATCGTTGAGCGAAGTACACGCAGTCATCGACACTGCGAAAATGCATATCATTACTTTTGAGACGTTTGTCGTCACCCAGTCCCATGTAAACAAATAATAAAAAGACATGAATCATTCATTCACAATGATCCCTATAAGAAGCAGTATGGTAGTGCCAGCAGTTCCAATCATTATGTGTTCGATGCGCTTAATGCGCAGGATTGTTTCTTTCCAGCGTTCAGCGCAGACTGCTTCATGAGTATCTAGTTCAGCCTTAACTGATGTGACGGTTGGCTTGCTCATTTAAAAGCATTTAATCCTCTATATACAAATATACATTTTCATCAGCATCTCCCTCTAGCGGAGAGTCTAAGTGTGAAATGGAAAAATGATATGCCATAACTAATTTATGAGCAGTGTTAGCTGCAACATTAACGTTCGGTATCCTAAGCCAGACATATGCATTTTCAGTCGTGCCGCTTGACTCAATAAACATATAATCTTGATTTGCGACTTGCGGAACGACTGCCTCACCAGCTTCAGGAAGGGCAGTTGTGCCGTTTTGAAATGCTGTAGCAACCCCATCAGTTGGGCCTGTAAAAGTGCTGGTTGTGTGACCTCCTCCACCCCATCGACCGGAGGATGGCGCAACAGTAGCATCTGCAAAGTTATAAGTTAAAAGATCGGGTCTTGTGTTTGCATTGAAATTTGGTGAGCCGGGATTTGCGCCTGTTGGGTCTATGTCATCAGTTGTAGCAAAAGACACATTTACATTTGTATTGCTGCCGGGTGGATTAGCTTGACCAGTAGAAAAAACAACGGCTGTTGGGCTATGAACCTGCAAAGCACCTAAAGCAAAATCATTGTGAAATGTGGCGTTATTTAAGCGCAGCCTGACGCCTATATAAATTGTCAGAGTCGTAGAAGTGCTGGTAGTAAAGGTAATATCTTTAACGGAATAATTGGTATCATCGTCGTTATCAGATTGACCGAAAGTCCCCTCTTCGTTCGCCGGTATAACAACGTAATCAATATTTGGAATAGCAAATACAGTGTTCAGGGCAGATAGCGCATGAGCATGATTGCTATCATTTGTACCAGAACGGGAAACACCACCTCCACCGCCCCCACCGCCACCACCGGTAGCAACAATGACACGCCGTCTGGCACTCATAGTGCCTATGTTGCCAACGCCACCAAGCATTATGACATCTCCGTCACAAATACCGTTCCAGCTTCCGAGCTTTGGATAGCTGCGCATTTCTCACCAGCGGTTACTCTGAAATACTCCACTTGATTGGCTGGCATGAAGGGCAGTGAGGTTGTGGCTGTCGGTGCTGCTGCAAAAGTAATGTGACAATCCTTGGTTGCCACAATTCGAACCACTGTTGTGCCAGCAGCAAATGCACTACCTGTTGCGGCACTTGATCCGCTAGTGGTAATCGTTTGTGTTGTACCCGGCGCTAACGCTTGTATTGGGTAAAACTGATTTTGGTCTATTGCAAGTACACTCATTTTTCTCTCCCTATTCGGCATCCTGTATGGTTAAACTGCCAGCAGCAACCTGCCGCATGATTTCGGCATAATGGCGATTGGTTGGGTCTATTGCTACAGACAGGGTTTCGCCATCCACGACAATAGTCACACTCACGTTAACCGGAGTATCCCCCTCGTTTTCTGCAAATTGATGATATTTTGCTGAAGTAATATTCATATTTATAACTCCGCATCTAGGTGAACACTGCAAGAGCCACCAAAGCCAGCCACCAAAGTGTTTACTGTACCTGAGTTAGTAACGGTAATTGTGACCCGTGGCGCTTCCATTGCAGAAAAAGCAGCACCAGTAGCAGTTGCCGTAACTGAACCACGAAGTGCTGAACTGAAAGAGACGAGAGTTGGATTGGCTCTGAGGTTCACAGGAGTTTGTACGGCCACTGAAGTGTTACCAGCACTATCGGAAGAGCCTAAACACTGTGCATCACCTTTGAATAGATAGCGTTGGCACTGCAAAAGTGTGTCGCCAAATGACCGATGCTCAAACGGCGTAGCTTGTGGGCCGACTTCTAGTTGGACTCCAGTTAAATGGAAATCGTCACTTGTACTTGCACCGATTGCAACATTCAAACCTGCTGCTCTGTCAGCTTCAGTCGAGGCTTCCCAAGCTGTTGGCACTGCCCCAGTGTTGTAAGTTGATCCGGCAGCAAGCCACCACTCAATATCTAAAGAAGCACCGTTATCATTATTGAAAGCACCTGTGGTATCTCCAGCAAAAGTAATACTTTTAAATTCCCAAGTATTTGCAGAACTGATTGTGTATGTTGCTCCGATTATGCGGCTATTATCTAAATCTCTCAAATTGACCTGATATGTGCCTGTTTTACTCGACCTTACATGAAAAGATAAAGTTGTAGATTCGGCAGCAGATGTTCCCTTTTTGAGGTGTTGTAAGTTTTGTCCCTCTAAGCACTGCATAAGAACTAAGTAGTTAGGCGATGCGTCTGCTGACGTACAATCTAGCTTTAAGCTATTAGAAAAACCGCTAGGCGCAGTAGTTGATTGACTTTCAGTAAAGGTTCCACTGCTGCCATATTGAACCTCCCACCTGTCACAAGTTGAATAAGTGGCCGTACTCGATAGACTAGCTACACTCGTATTTCTTTGCGCCACCTGCATTGCACCGTTGATAATCAGGTTCCTGCCTGTCAGGCCACCGGCATCTGCCGAACCGGCTAAGTCTGCAAAATCTCTAGCTCTGCTCATTGTCCTGACTCCAGTGCAGCAACCTTGGTTTCGAGTGTCTCAATCTTGGCGATGGCTTCTTTCAACGCGCCGGTTAAAAGCGGCACTAGCTTGGCTTGGTCGATGCCCTGCATAACTGCATTACCATCAGTATCCACCTCGTTGTGTGTGCCGGTGACAGCCTGAGGCACAACCGTCTGCGCTTCGTGAGCGAGGAAACCATCAACCGTTGTGTTAGGCTCTACAATAAAGTTGAACCGTTTCGGAGCAAGCTGCTTCACACGATCGATTGCGCCAGTCATGTCGGCTACATTTTCTTTGAGCCGGTGGTCTGACGAAGTGTTGTAGCCGGTTGCGGTTGACGTTACATCGATTGAACCAACGTCAGATGTACCTCTGTTGAAGCGTACTGCTTCACCAGTGCTCGACCGGCCTACAAGCAGCGTAACGCCTGCGTTCCTATAGAGAACAAGTGCGCCGTTATTACCTTGCCATTCAAAGCCGCTAGTAAAGTCGCCGGTGGCAGTTTTATTGAAAAAAACAGTGCCGTTTACGTTTAGCTTTGACGCTGGGCTGGTATAGCCGATCCCGACGTTGCCACTGCTGTCGATACGCATACTTTCAGTGCCAGACCCGCTTCCCCTAAAAAACCGTGTTGAACCAGAGCCAGCATCACCATTCCAAATGTTAAGGTTGGTGGCACTGTCTAGCTCCATCAATGCAAAGCGTCCAGACGATGTTTCGTCTAATCGTACAGATGGGTTTGAGTTTGAAGGAAAAGCCGCACCAGATTTCTCAATCGTTATAGGGCGAACTGGTGAAGAAGCATTGATTCCTAAATTAGCATTAACAATCACATTGCCGCTAAACGTACCACCGGCAGAAGCAGATACCATGTCAGCCGTAGTAAATGACTTGAACGCATAGATATTCACAATGTCATTGAGAGCCGCACCAGAAGCTAAAACAACGCTAGTACCGTTGGTCGCTGTAAAGTCTGATGGATCAAGGACGATGCCATTCATCACAACTTGCAGATTATTTACTGTATAGGACAAAGTGGCGCTGTTGTCGTCAGAACCAGAGAATGTAGTCTGCCCTGCCGTTGCTGTGTATTCGTACAGGATTAGGCTGGTTTGTCCAGCAGAGGTGGCAGCAATCCAATTTGCACCGTCGTAAACCCGCATCTCGTTGGCGGTGCTGTTGAAATATAATGCGCCAGAAACTAGGGCGTTTCCGTCATTATCGGTTGATGGGTTGCTGGTCTTACTGCCAAGATAGGTGTCATCAAAATTGTCAAATACTGCAGCCGCAGATGCAGCGCTGACCGCCGCAAGACTCTGACTATTTGCAGCAGCCGTAGCAGATGTTGCTGCATTAGTGGCAGATGTTGCAGCATTAGTTGCGCTGGTCGATGCCTCAGATGCTTTTGTCGTAGCCGTGGTTGCACTTGTAGAAGCCTCTGATGCTTTTGTTGTAGCTGTAGAGGCAGATGTGCTGGCATTTGTTTCACTTGTACCAGCAGCAGTTTCAGAAGCCGCAGCAGCGGTGGCACTTGCAGCCGCCGCAGTCGCAGATGCAGCCGCGTTTGTTGCGGATGTTGATGCTTCACTGGCTTTTGTCGTTGCTGTAGTAGCACTACCAGACGCAGATGTTGCACTAGACGCAGCAGCGGTGGCACTGGCAGCGGCATTAGTCGCATTTGTTGATGCATTTGCAATATCAGTAGCGGATGGCCCAGCTTCTACAGCACCTGATGATGCATTAAATGCAAGAGTCTTACCCTTGCGAGTATCTACATCTGGCAAAGCTAAGTTTGCTGCTGCATCGAAATCAGTAAGACGCAAAGAGCGATCAATGCCATCTTGAAGATCAGCAGCGATAGCAGTAAAGCGATCCAACTCTGTGTTGAGGGATGCGATATTGAATGGACCAGATGTTTGGAAGTCTGTCGTACGCTCGTGATCAATGTCCCTCGTGATAACCACCGTGCTACCGCCAGTGGCACCAGTAACAGACATAGTGATAGAGCCAGTAGAGCCGCTACCACCACTAGCAAGAGTATAGTGCGTAGTTTTTGTTTTTTGCGTGCCATCAACATACACGTTGAGATCATCGAGATCGAAGAACTCAAACGGAACAGTGAACGTAGTTTGCGTTACACCCTCGGAAACGCTGTAACTAATACGCGGATCATTATCTGAAAGGCTAATCGTCATAGTTTTCTCCTATCATGCAGCGCATATGCTATCCACGCACATTATTCAAACCAATCAAGCAGGAATGAAATCAATGGAGATGTTGGTGAGTTGTAACCAAACTGCTTTGCAGCCTCTGTTTCTTCTCCATTAAAGAACTGTTCAGCAGCTTGATACCAAGCAAACAACATACCGGGCGCTGCACCAAGAGGTTCGGTAAGTACATCACCTATGCTCGGATTATATTTAGGTTTAAGGAGAGCTTCATCGGCTGTCATTACACCTGTGCCGATTGCAACATGTGTTGCTATATATGCAAGCTCACCATAAACGCCCATGAGGCCAGATTGATCGATGCTGCGCTGTAGGATTTCTGTATTACTGCGCTTCTCAAACCACCACGGATTACCGAGTTGTTTTAGATGCAGAACACTATAGCCCAGCCCGATTAAAGCAACGCCGCCAACAAGACGATGACGCTTCATAGGATCAAACATACCAGCAGTAATTCTATTGGTAGCGCCAAGCATAAAGTTGAAGAATTGAAATGGCATAGTCATCGCTTGGCTTTCCAAGCGGGCAACCTTGATAGATGCTGATGACGCCCGCGTGTCAACCTCAAGGCCAATCTTGTTCATCCAAGGACGATGACGAACATATACAACGCCATCCATCACACGAGGCTTATCGTATGAAGTAGCGTGTAAAATGGTGTTGCCAATACCAGCATTCATAGCCGTATTCCATTTAAGAAGAATCTCTCGTTCTGCTTTTGTAGATTTCGGCCAAGCATCGACATTGGCAAAGATGTAACGATCACCTTTCTCATGCGGATATGATGCAATGATACGTGCATCATCTTCATTCAAACCCATACGAGCCATATACTGCACATCAGCTTTTGAAGCTGTGTTGTTAGCCATTTTAATCAAGACATCCATGTAATGACCGGAGCGATGCACGCCATCAATCATCTTGAACCAATACGTCAACGTACCGAGGCCATTACCAAGCACCGGAATATTGTAATATGCACGTGTAATAGGATTAAAAATACGCTCTTGCAGATTAGGATTTATGCCTTCGATGTTGTCAGCAATAAATCTTTGCTGAAAGCCTCCGAGTGCAAGTTCATTTGCTTCACCAGAAAGACGAACAACATTCTTTGCTTTTTGCATCAGAGCTTTATCAAGTTCAGAGCGATGAGCAAGGAACAGATTGCCGGGGCCACGCTCCATTATGATATTGCCAACATCAGTAACTGAGGCAATCGATGCTGCATCAAGGTATGACATGCCAGCGATCTCTTTGAGAGCCTTGCCAAACTGAGCATCAAATCGATCTGGGCTTTTAACGTACTCACCCATCGTGCGCTCATAATCGAAAAGAAAGTCTTGCCGCAATCCTTGGATTTTCTTTTCAGAATACCCAGCAGAACGCATATCAACTTCAAATTCATCCAAGATTTCTTCGATACTGCGATTGCCAAAGTTACGGACAAACTCCATCCGCTTGCCAATACGTTGCGCATAGCTGTGCAACACACGTGGGTCTTTGATTATAAAATCAGCAATCAAATGTTCTGGGATATCGATCATACGATGGCGCAGGTGCTTGCCTTTTGGCGCACCAGCAGCAACATCCATGATTGTAATTGGCTCACCCTCTTCAAGTATTGAAGCAACAGCATCTTTAGCAATTTGTTTAGGGGATTTTGTACCCCTGACATTCTCAAATTTTTGAGTCTCTGGGTTGTACATCTTTTTGATGGGATGAGCGCGAATCCAATCTTCAAAGATTTGTTCAAGACGTTCTCTATTCGAATCACTACTTAGAATTTTGCCTTTATCATAGTAAATCGGGAACTGATATCGTTCTGTAAATCGAGCCTCAATAAGTTCCTCAAAGAACTCGACTTGCTTCTGCATACTTTCGAGTGCTGCTGCTTGCCTCTCTGTTGGGGCAACACCCTTCGATGCGTTCTCATCACGAATTGCAGCGATCTTTTCATTCATATCAATGACACGCTGTTTGAACCATGCTCCGTCATAGAGCATATTCAAATCTTGCAGGTCCATCTGATAGTCTTTGAAAAATCTATCAAGCACCTTCACAGCTTGCTGGTTCTCTGGAGACAGATCAGTTAGATCAAGCCGCCCAGCAGAGTGCATGAGCTTTGCATCTACAATTCCACTAAACCATGTATCGAATGTTTGTTTTTGCTGAGATCGTGCAACAAGATCATCTGTATTATATCCCAACACCTCGGTGCTTAAACCTCGACCAAGCTGATCCTTCGACCAAAGCTGCTTCATTTCATTGATTGTTGTAATAGATCGAGCAACATGCGTCTTTGCACGACGAGCAACTGATTGATGTTGTGTTCTGCCTGTTTCCACATTGAGTGTGCGGAACTGATCAACACCAGCAAGCAAGTGATATGCACGCTTCATCAGTGGCGTGCCATCACGCATAATGCGTTTGCCGGGTGTTGTAAGAATCCTAAATGCTAAAGAGCTAGTGAATGGTGTTTCGACCAAATCACTGCCTTGCGCCATACGATCATACGCAATTTTGTTTGTCTTATTTACATAAGCAGCTTTGGTTGCTTTCGATGGTCGCCCTTTTGGCATTTTAATTTCATCACGAACAGAAGCTCGAATGATTTGAAAGTCAGACCATTCTTGTGGTGTAAGGAAATCAGCCTCTTTGAATGGCTTTGCACCCTCTACTTCTGGGTTTACCCAAGGTCGTCGATCAAACTCTTCACTAAGAGCTTTTTCATCAATGGTGACCTTCTTGCCCTTGATAGAAACGCCGGGAGTTTGAGGAACACCAGCGGCTTTTTGAGATTTTTTAATAAGAGCAACACGTTGTTTTTCGAGTTTTTTTAGTTCTTTAACTAGTTGCTTACGCACTTGCTCTGGCATCAATAGATGCTTTGGGATATCCGCAAATGGTGATTCCGCAAGAGCTTTTGCAAGAACCTCAGGCTCATTTACTTGCCTAAAAATTCTTTGAATTTGTTTATCTAACTCTGCAATTTCAGTCTGAAATGTTTTGCTAGGAGCAGGTGGTGCAACTTCGTTTGAGCCATAACTAATAGTACGCCCACCAAACGACTCAGGCAGTGTGCCTTTGCCTTGGAAGACTTCATCGCGCATGGCAGCGCCTTTACGCACTGAATTATAACTGCCACGAGCCATAGCAGGGACAGAACCAAGAATCGTACTCACCGCTGTCATAGTGGCAAGATTCATTCCAGTTTCTGTTGCGGTGTTTGTTCTATCGAAAGGAGCGCGTATACCTTCAGATACTAAGCCAGTAACAAAGCCACCTCGTGCTGATGCAGCGGCAGCTTGCCTCACTGTCATGCCACCCTTCGCCATCAGGCCAAGCTGCCCCCAAACGGGGATGGCAAATGCAATATTCATAGGGTCGATCAAAGCAGCAACCCACATGCCACCAGACCATATCCCAGCTTCTGCTAGTATATCTTTCTCAGCCCTGCGCCGATCAATGTTTGCGGTAATTGCTCTGTAATGCTCTTCATCTTTAGCCAGAGCTAGTTCGTTTAATTCGTCTTCATACCCAGCGATACGTTCTTCTGTAAACGGATCAAACATAGGGTCATATGTACGAGCGCCAAATTCTACTTGTTCTGCCGCAGCATCAAGCAATGGCCTGTAGTTATATGCAAAGGTTGCTCTGAATGCTTCACCAAAACTTACGCCGTCTGATGGGCGATTCGATATAACGCCAGCATCACTTGGAAGAACATAAGAGCTTTCAACACCAGCAATAGCCATTAGTTAGTAATACCTCTGCGCTCAAGGTAGCTTTCAGCTTGATCCCCTGTGCCGGTAATAGAAGTCTCAGCTTGTTCGATAACAGCAGACCTGACATTTCTTGCTCTAGCTATCTTTGCTTCAAGTCCTCTTTTGAAAGCAGACTGCATATCTTCACTTCTGTTAATTTGATCGGTGCTAATTGTAAGAGGCATACTCGAACCGTTCCGTCGTACATAGTTCCCCTCTGCATCAACAACAGTCCAAACAATCTTACGATTTGTTGATTGATTGCTAGGCCACAAGAAATGTGTTTCACCAATGATATCGGTCACATTCCCAGTGTTGGCCGCAAGTATATCGTTAGCTTTCGTAAGAAAAACATTATAAGTAGTGCCACGACTGCCATAGAATGTTTCTGGAGCAAACTCGTGTCTCGTATACTCAAACCCATCAGGAGAACGAATCAGATTTGTTTCGCCATATATTGCCTGATAAGCATTAGCAACAACTTCGACAGCTTGATCTTTAGGTAGAGAACCAAAAGCACGGATTGCAACGGGCATCAATTTTCGTACAGAGCCGGGAGTAAGTGGCTGACTAAAAAACGTGCCATCAAACTTATCTTGGTTCTCAATCATAAATGTAGAAATGATCCGTTCAGCAGATTGATTTGGTTGTCCAAACGACATTTGGATTTTAGATTCGAGTTCTGGTAAACGGCCTGATCCCATATTTAAAAAGTTTACGCCATCTGCCACACGATCTGTTCCGAACGTATTTGCATAACTATGCAATGCTTCAAAGAACATAAAAGTTTCATCTGACATGCCTTTTGGACGATGAACAGGTCCAGCTTCACCAATCCCTTTTGTGGAAAGATTATAAAGTTTTAGTAGATTTGCGAGGCCATCTCCTTGTATTTGCAAATCACCACTTGCAACGCCATCAAGAGTAGCTTTGAACGAGGCGGGTAAAATATTTCCGTTTACCATCACATTAAGAAGCTGACTATTCCCTTCTATTGTTGCGACAGTCTCACTGTTTGCCCATCCTGTAACATCTGTACGAATACCAGCAGCAGCGAAACCTGCATCGAGTCTGGCTTCTGCCTTTGCCCCTGTAGCATTAGAATTACCACCAGCTACATTTTCCATTAGATTTGCGACAGCAGCAGCTTCAGCCTTATCTGCTAAGCCTTTGGCCCATACTCCATGTAAAACACTTATCTGATTAGCAATCACACGACGAGTTGCAATATTGCCAATGCTATCAAGCTGATCTTGATCAATAAGTCTTGGCGACATTTCAATAGTAAGCTGACCATCATCACCAAGACTAGATGAAGGGACACTCATAGTTGGGATAGAATCATTAGCATTTCCTGTAAGGAAAGCGCGTCTCAAGGCAATGACGCCATCTTCATCACCAAGTTTCAGTAAACGATCAACCTCACGATATGCAATCTCACCGTAGTAGGCTTGATCAACTTGGTCTGTAATACTCTTAATAAATTGATCTGTAAGCCCATCTTCAGTACCAGTTTCACGCATATCAGCAAGGATAGCTTCACGCATAGCATTAGCACTGCCATACTGATTGTTCTGTACTAATGCTCTAACAGTATCGACCTGATCTGCGTATTGAATCTGAAGATTTTCAAGACGGATGCGTTCTTGCTCTCGTGATTCCTGTAGCAGCATTGCGTTGTAATGCTGGTTTTGAACATCAGTTGCGCTGTCGTTAATTACACGATCAGTTAAGAACTGAAACTCATCTGGTACAGCATCACGGAACCCAGAGATAATCTGCTGGGATTTTGCCATAAATTCTTCAGATGTTTTTGATTCGCTTCGTGCATTTATTAGTGCTGTTTCAACATCAACTTTGAATGCTCTTGCATAATCACGCTCAAGGATAGGGCGAGCCGCGTTCCGTGCAACGCGGCTCATATCTTCTGTTATATCTACAAACTGTAATTTATTGTCTTCACCACGTATTGGAGCAGTCAATGCAGCTTGACGACCAAACTCACGTTGCTCAATAACAGCATCACGATACATTTGATCTGCAATGCGATTGCTTGCACGCTGCATTGCTTGGCCGACAATATTGCTACCAGTATCTGTGCTGACTTGACGAACGCCTGCGGTAAAGATTTGGTTGCCTTTAGATTTGATTACACCAGCCATTACGTAGTCTCCGTTGACCCCGGCGTTACATCTTTAAACCGAAGGTGATTAACATACCCAGAAGACAGACCATCTAATAAAATTGCTCTTTGTTGATTAGTGCCTCGCGCACGAGCAACAGCAGCTTCAAGATTTGATGATGCAATCGCATTCAACGTATTCATTGTATTACGCGCTACATCAGTCCCAGCATCTCTACGAAGCCGCCGATTAATAGCATCGATGCTGCGATCATCACGACCCATAAAGCCAGCGACAGCAGCATTAGTTGAGAGCGCGACAGAAAGCTGATCGAGCCTTTGATTGTGTCTTTCAAGGCCCATTAGCTTTGCGTTTTCTGCTTGGCTTTTTGCTTGTTGTGCGCGATTACGAGCTTCAGCAGAAGCATTCTGCATTTGGTTGATGGTGCTAAAAGCAGTAAATGCAATCAGAAACGGGTCCATTAGATTGTCATCTCCATCACAAGTCCATTCAATGACAACGACATTGGCGCTGATTGAGAAACAGTTACTGTTGGATCACGGTCAAAACCCAAAACAAAAAACTCTTTTTTGCCAGATATTGCTGTACGTGCAACGCTGAAATCATCATTCACATTACGAATAACTAAATCTGTGCCGTCAACAGACACAGACAGCGTATCAACAAGATCAAGAATGACAGACGTAATTCTACGAGGTTTACCTGTCATTGGACCATTTTGGACATTCCCATCTATTGGCAATGTTTTCATAGTCGGTGTAAATGCTAATCCTATAGATGCGGAAGAAGCAGTAGCGTCAACAGCAGATACATCAACATTGCCAGAAGCTACAGTAAACTCGCCAAGATAATCTGTGCCATTTACAACTTTGACTGTAGCTCCATTACTAAAATTTGAGCTTACACTGAATACACCAGAACTTCCGCTATAGGTTTTACAGTAGTCCATTGGCTGATCAGCTTGAAATTCTTCAATATAGAATTTGTTTGTTCCGCTACCATTATCGCGCACAGTAGCTGTGAACAATCGAGTTCCAACTGCACAAACTGAATGAAAACTACCTGTTGTATTCCAACGCATCCAGCCCTGTCTTTTATCCGCTCTCATAGAGTAAAAGACAGTTAAATCGCCATCACTTCCAACATAGAAAGCAAAACTCTCAGGCTTATTCATTGCGCCCTTTGAGACTGCTTGTTGCCACGGCGTTGTAATCAAATGTGATGACAACACAGACAATTCGGTTGATACATACGCACCTTCAGAATCGCTAAAGATATATTCTCGGACAGCATTACCAGCTTTTTGCACATGCAAGGTTGCGCCATCCAAAGGCTCCGGCCTTACAAAGTTAGAGCCAAAAGGTGTTTGTCTTCGAACTCGTGCTGTGGCTGGTGTAATTGGAGTTGTTGTAAATGCGGGTATGAAAAACTCTGATTCACTAGCAAAGATTTGCAAATCACGATTTGATACAAGATGACGGATTTGATCGAACGTACCAATCGCACCAGATATATCAATCGAATCATCATCGTTGCCATCGCCAACATCAAAGTTGAAGAAACGATTACTTTTAGATGCCCAAAGATGATTGGGTTGTGCTTGAGTGCCAGCAAACCATAACCGTCCTTCATGGAAGGTCACGGCGGCAGGATACCCACGCAAGGAGGAATACGACTGCTCAGCCCACTCAGTAGTAGCTGCGCCTGTCGCAATACGTGGAGAGCCACCTCCTACCGCCGTGCTGGTGGCACTTGCAGCGGCTGTGATTTCATAAGTATTTTCATCCAACACAGCCGAAACAGTTCTTGTTCCATTTATATTTGAAGCAGCAATACCTCCCACTGCTGCTGCACGATCAATAACAACAGATGCAGTAGCAGTTAATCCATGTAGTGCATGAGTAACTAAAACCGTACTGCTTCCTTCAACAGTTTCCAAAGCATCAATGGCAAGCTGTCTGCGTAGTGTACCTTTAATAGTTGCCGTAACTGTTGTGTTGTTTGTAAAGCCAGTGATCAAAGCATCAGTAGTACCGATGCGTAATGTTGTGCCAACATGACCGCTTTCAAAATATGCAGCACTAGATGTAAGCGTTGCTCCACTACCAGTGGTTGCGTTTGATGAAAGCGTTACCCCAACATCTTGAAAGCTATGGTATGGCTGGAATGTGAGATTATCATCAGACGATTGCTCGAAGGCAAACGTATCTACTTGGAATGTTGTTAAGCCGGTACGTACTAATTTACGAATTGGAAAAGTCGTATGGCAAATGAACATTACATCACCAGCTTGAGCAAATGTAATCTCACCTAGCTTTGCTTGTGTCCACGGTAAAGCTGCTGCACCAGAATCAGCCGTCAATGCTTGGATATGCGATACAGTCCCGTCAGTTAAAAGACGATAAATATCACATCGTAAATTTGAAAATGCGATGATGTATTGCTCATCATCAGAAAACACAAACGGCTCAAGTCGAAGCTGCATTCCTATAGCACTGCCAGAATATGTTACAGCGCTTTCAGCTTCTGCCCAGATTCGAGTGCCAGCACGTTTCTCCAGACCACCTTCAGAGCGGATAAAGAAATTGCGCAGCGTTTGAGCGGCGCGATTATAGACTTGAGAATCAGTGCGTGAGAGTAAGTTTGGACTAACTTCACCGTAGTCGAAGCTGGTCAGCGGTACTCTTATTCGTGCCATTAACTACGCCTTTCAACTTTAAACCTGTTCGTTATCAGCTTGCGCGTAGTTTGTTGTTGTGAATCCAACGTGCGTGCTTGGGACATGGCAAGTTTAGCTTTCTCATCCATGATTCTCATCAAGCCATCATCACGTGCAATAGCCGCAGCAAAGATAGAGGCAAGTTGATATTCAACAGCTAAAGTAAAGTATGAAGGCCAAGTGTTCTCATTAGCCCTAAAAGTAAAATCTGCTACAACTTGATCAGCTTCATTTGTATCAGCAAATGCTTTGTCACCATATACAGTATAATCAACCACTAAATCATTTACTGTTAAAGCATGAAGCATCAACAAACTAGCAGGAAGCTGATAAGCCTGATCAAAGCGACCAGTAGGTTCATCAGACAATAAATTTAAAACTTCTTGATTAGTAGCAAACCGCCATCGAGCCATACATAAAGATGATCGTGTTACATCTTCGTACATGTTGTTAGCGACAGTAGCTTCTGTGCTTGAATCATCAAACGATGAAATCGGGTTGGCCCCGATTAGTGTCAATGCACGAGCGGCGATATCAACAGATGAGTTTGCTGCGCTTGATGTCATCTAATGGTTTGGACGGCGAGTGTCCGGTATACCCAGACCATAGGTCGCTCAACCGCTGGGAAACACCCGCCGCCCAATCTCCTTAGTCGCCGTCAGTTTCGACGATAGCCGTGCCGTCAGACACATCGACAACTGTGCCTGTGTTCGACAGGACATTTACCAGATTAGTGGTCGGTGTATTTGAATCCACTACAATGATAACGTCACGAACAGCAAGCATATTTGCGGCATCGTTAAAGTAACCCTCAGTGTTTACAGTAGCGATTGCATCAGTCGAACTGTAAAACCAGAGATCACCATTTGAAGCCCCGCCGATGCGAGTCAGATTTGCTGCACTATAAGCCATATCTAATCCCCTCCTTAGTTATTATCGAGGACTTCGTAGACACCATTGTCATCAATGACAACAGCACCCATCGACATCATCGAAACAGTGAGGTGAGATACCTTCTCAGGGACATAATTCACTTCAGTCGAAACTTCAGCATTTACCCCGATACCAACAGCATTCTGGTGGTAAGCAATATTTTTACCAGCAGTGATTGCCGATGTTGAGAAGATATTGAAGCCAAGGAACTGCTTCATAGTCATGCCACCTGCAAATGGCAGATTCTGCTCACCAACAAAGTCAGACGATGCAAACTCGTTGATAAGGAACAGATCAGCAAAACCTTTTGGGTGCATCGCAAGATAGCGTTGACCGTCTTCTGGCACGTTAGCCGTACCAAAGGTTTCAAACAGAGTAAGCAAATCAGCCTTCGCAAGAGCTGATCCAGTGTCATGGATTTGGGTCGAGTTCGCACCAGCATCCATTGCAGTATAGATAAGCTCGTCAGTCTTACGACCAAGCGCAGCAGCAGCCGATGTGGCTACAGCCTGACGCTCATCTATATTAGTCTTCAGTTCATCGAGCTTGTCGATGTACTCGGCTGCATAATGATCTGTCATCGATGCCTCGACGTTGGTGTGTACCAACTCCATAGGCGTGATGTTGCCATTACGCGATTTGGTGGAAGCAGTTCCTGCGCCGATCTTTTGGAAACGAACAACGTTCCCGCTCACCTGCTGATTACGAATGGTGTTCTTTAGTTTAGAACCCATGCGCTGATAAGCCATGTGAACTTCGGACTCAAACTGCTTGATAAAGGCGGTATCAATAGTATTCGCCATAACAACAGTCCTTCCTGTTACAAGGTTTTTACAAGTCCCGGTTGTCCGCGTCGCTCGTCATATGGTTATCCAAATGGGCCATCAGTTAGACGCAGGCCGTTCGTTATTCTCGAATGACATTTCTATATGAGATGCGCAACGCACAAATCTTAATACTTCGTAGCTATTCACTATTGTTGGAGTGTATGCAAAACAAAAACCAAGACTGCGCAACCATTTGATGCTGCGCACATGATCAATCGGAACAACATTCTCAAGGATGTCATACTGCGTTTGGAAATAAGAAACCATGTCTTTCACCATCCTGTGAAAGTCCAAAGCATGATCTTCAACTAATGATGAGCCAAGAAGCCATATAGAACCAATGCGATCTTCAACATTATGCAGCGGCAAAACACCACCCATGCAGATTGGAGTCTTGCCAACTAACGCTGTAAATGTTTCTGCATTATCTATTGTGAGAGGTAGATGTAAAGCGCGCCACGGTGTTGAACCTTGTATCATGCACTCGCGTAAATCTGTCAGGCGCAAAAGATGTTGCAGCTTCCCAGCATGAGTGGCAGTAGCGCGCTTTACTTTGATCTGGCCGTATTTAGCCTTGATACATTTTGGAGAAGCCATCTTCTACCTGCTTCACAAATGCTGGATCACGAGCGCCTTGTTTCCAATAGCGTTCATCCATCATCATGGAGCGCAGTTCGTCTTCAGACAACTGGCTCCCAGCTTCTACATTGCCAGCAACCGGAGTTACATTGATTGCTGACATGATTTTTTCGAGGACTTCGATTCCGTTAGCTGTTTCGCCAAGACGTTCAACAGCGTCATATTGTTCTTCACTGAAGAACTGGTTTGCCCATAGCTTGACAGCTTCAATACGAGCGTCAGCATTTTCACCGAGCTTGGTATGTTCTTCTTCAAGGTCGATGCCTCCAGTGAGGGCATTGACATACTTCTCAATCCCTGCCTCGAACTTCTCTTGACCAAAACCATGATCATAAGAGAACTGCGCCCACCAGTTAAGGAGATCGTCACCAACAGCCGCCTCTTCATCAAGGGAGTCTGGGATAGTATAATCACCAACGGTGGCTGGTCGATCTTGCCATTGCTCTTGGTGCAACTCTTCTTTGACTGCTGCACGTAGCTCTTCGTCAGTTTTGCCCAGCTTGCTTTCAAGATGTGAGTAAGATGAAACAAGGTCTTCTGGAGTTTTGAACTTTTCGGGAAGCCACTCAGGCCGTTCTACGGCTCCAGATTGGCTACCGTCAACAGGTGCTTCGGTTGCTGCAACCTCCACATTATCTGCATCATTCATCAGCTTTTATCCTTTCGGCATGTTTGATACGGCGCTCAATGACGCCAACAAGGTAACGCTGACCCTCAAGATGTCTGAGTTCAGCATCGCTTACGTTCCCTCCACTGACTGCTTCAATGGTTATGGAACGTAAATACTTCAACACTTCCTTACCAGAAACTGTGTTGAATACTTGAGAAACTACTAGAGAGATTTCGTTGTCAGCGTCTTCGTTTCGATGGAAACCGTCAAGTCTGACCTTCACTTGGTTGGGCATTCTGCATCCCCTGCATCTGTGCCATTGCTTGAACAATCTGTTCACGCTGCTGTGCATCTCGAATCAAAGTGTCTGGAACTCCAAACTTCTTTGCTAGATACGTTGCAGCCTCTTCAGACGACACTAACAGGTTTACCATCTGTGGGCCAAAACGACCACCCACCATCTCAAGGAAGCGATCAATAGATGCAATATCTTGATTTGCTTGAGCCTGTGCCAGCGGAGATACAGATCGTACTTTTACCTCACGACCATTCAATGTCGGGATATCTATACGGCCTTGCTTCTTTAAAATGTAAACAACACGCTGAAGAACAGGCTGAATAAACTCAGCTTGCAAGCGACCAAAGGCAGAGCCAATACGTCTCGATAAATCAGCCATGCGCTCTGCCACTTCAGTTGCAGTCGCTGGCGTGCGATTTGGATCACCGAGCATGTCATTATATAATGCACGTTTAATGTTGTTACGCATATCACTGAGGATAAGATTAGCAACATCGAACGAGCCAGCAGCACGAATTGGTTGCAGCCCAGAGCTTGTAGGCGACTTAGGTATAATCGTGCCGGGAATCAGATTGATTGTGTCAGTATTGATAACACCATCATCATCCATCTGATAAATACCGCTTATAGCCATTTGTGCGTTTTCAAGCACAAGCTCGATTGTGAGGTTAGTAGTCTTGATAGCCGACAAAGAATTGACAAGCGGACCCCGCCCATACACTTCACCGGCCGCTTTGGACCAGCGGAAACAAACAAAAGGATTTGAGCCAGCACCCTCAAATTCCTCTTCATATAACAACTCACCATCCTCTTTGGTGATAACATAAAAGGCATGTCGCTCTACATTTGGCTTGTCATACAAGCGACAAACGATCTCAATAATTTTGCATTTCCTATCAGGCTGATTCATCACCTTTGATGCCATGTCAGCAGACAAAGCAGCTTTGGGATATGCAATAGGTAAGTCTCGCATACGCAATTCACGTTCACGGTAAACATGATCGATGCGATCATCAGGTCCATTTTCGAGGACGATTTGTGGCAAAGGAACGGCGTTGAACCGCACAGGGTTGAGTGCATCCCCTTCTTCTACAAGAAGACATCCAGTACCAACTGCAAGGTCTAGGAAACTTTCGTGCGCTTCTTGGCCGAAGTTTGAGTTTTGGATGATCTCGAAAACATATTCCGTGACTTCATCGAACTCATTATTGATTCTATCTTGATCAATATCTTCAACTTCAGAGCCAGCAATAAAATCTGCCCACCTAGCAAAGTTCGGACAAATGCCGTTCTGCAAACGTGAAGCAAATTCTTGGACGCCAACAACAGCCGTTTCATCGAATATCCGATCATCTCGACGCTGACCGGGAGACATTTTCGTAAAGCCTTCACGTTGCGGGAGAGCATACTCATAACATTCATCAAAAAGGTTCTCGAATAGTTGACGGTGCGACTTAGCCTTCTCGTACCGTTGGAGGTAGTTCTTTGCTAAGCCGTGCATTACTCATTCCTATTTGTGTTGTAAAATCCAATGCCACCGCTTTGCCCAGAAAGCAGTGAGCGCATACCGCTGCCTTTTCTGCGGCGGGTTACTTCTCCCTCAAGAGCTTCTTGTTTGCGCTGTCTTGCGTCAGCCATTTCTTGTGCCATTCGCTCCTGTCGTTCTGCTTCTACAGCAGGGTCAGGACCGGGGAGCGTTGGAGTTCTAAATACACACATACTAGCCTCTTACATGACGCTTATAATATGCGGCAACGCACAAATCACATGCGCGCCCATAAGCCTTGTCTACGTTTTTTAGGTTGTCGAGAGAAAACATCAAAGTCTGTTCTAGCATTAAATGCTCTGCCTTGTGCATTGTGATTCAAAACTTGACGTCCTTCACCAGCACCAAGCATCAAGTATTGAAGTGCATCATGGATATGACTGAATCGATTTTTCTCTGGTCGATCATCATAACGCTCACCAGATACCTGTATACGACGATAGGCATATCCACCTTCAAACCCTTTGATTAACTCTTTGCATCTAGGGTCAATCAAAAAACCGGCATTGCCATCAACCATCCTGTTGAGCGGTGTACTCACAGCTTCAAGCCTGAGAGACACATCATTACTAGGAGCGGGTCGAGCTACTAAGCCTGCGCCACGCAAGACTTGAAATGGTGTTGATTCATCTGTCTGTGCGCGGAAGTCACCGGATGGGTCACCAAATATATTTACATCAGAGTTCGCATAGCGCGTTGCAATCTCAGCCCGTAGCAGTTCAGCAAAGCGAACAATGCCCATATCAAATGCTACAATCTCTTGCAGAATAAACCAACGACCACGCACCTTTTGCCCAAACACAGCAGCGGGGGTCAAACCAAAGTCGAGTCCACAATAAAGAGGCATTGAGTCAGCTACCGGAATCTCTTCTTTGGCTATGTGTGTATCGCTAACAAACATATTGTATACTGGCTTGCCATCTTGGATTGTGCCAAGCCGATTCATCACATACACATCTATCCATGTTTTACCTTTACCTTGTATTAGATTTGGGTAGTAGCTCTTGAGCATGTGCTTAGCATTTTCCGCTTCTGCGTTTGGCACATAACTTTGAACTTCACCATCTTCATCACGTTTTTCTTTCATACCAGAAGGCTGAATGTAAAAACTCCAGTTGTCTGGCTTCACAAGCATTTTAGCTTCAGAGGCAGGAATGTGATCTGGTATCGGAATCTCGCCAGCCATTATAGGCCACCAGTGATCTTCTTCTGGCGCGTTTGTATCTGCGATGACTCCGGTCCAGCTTGGGCCACCCTCACGCATTGAAGGAAAACGGCCAACACGCATGGTACACGCATCGATGATTGACTTAGGTATCTCGCGTGCTTCGTTAATCCAAACGCCTGTAAGCTCAAGAGACAACAGCTTTTTCACATCTTCAGGACGATCTAGGGCAAGAAAGATTACCTCAAGCTCAAGGTCACCCTGTTTAATATGATGCGTATATGGCACAGACCACGAGAACTTACCCCACTGATCTTCGGGAAACCAGTCGAGCCACGTTTTGATGGTCGTCGTACGGAGTTGCGGATTGGTGTTACGGACGATGGCCCAGCGACTTTTTCGTTTGCCGTCACTGCTTTTCTCCTGCTGTAACGCTCTACGAAACACTTCAACGCAACAAGCAACAGACTTACCGGAACCAACAGGGCCACGAATACCACGAAAGAACGTATCGTCTTTCATAAAGGTCTTCAGCACTTCACCATCTGGCTTGTACTTAAATTTCATCTACCTTGTAATCCTTGCCAATACGAACAAGTGTAGCAGCAGTCTCTGGGCCAATGGTTGCTATGAGCTTGTCCGCTTCATAGTCAGTACAAAACTCTTTTGGAAAATATTTAAAATGCACATGCTTCACAACTTTACGCAGCACGCGCCGCTCTTCTGGCTTGAGCGAATGCAGAAAAGAACTCATCTATATCTCGCTGTTTTTTGAGCTATCTTTTTGGGCTGACGCGAAACCTGTTTACCGGCGCGACGAGCTTTCCGCTTAGCCTTCGTAGTGGCGGCGTATTCCGCAGACGATAAGGCTGCGATAGCACGAGACGGTAAATATCTTTCCCCGGTAGCTTTTGGACCTTGCGTGGACGGCTTGCCACTCTTTGTCCTCCACTTCTGGTTTGTCCAGTTCATCAGGCTCCGTTGTGACTTTGCTCTAGCGATAGCCGCCTCCCTTGGCTTTGTATTCGCGAGCCAGCATCTGAGCTTTCCTAGCTGACCACTGACCGGGAGCGCCGCCCTTGCCACCAGCCTTGATGCGATTAAAAAGGTTCTTACGCATTGTTGGCTTTGTGTAGTTGCCAGCTTCGTTTACGCGAGATTTCTTTTTCATTATAAACCTGTTGGTCTACGGCCAGGGCCACGAGATGCAGAAGCGCTTCTTGCTTCATTCATCCCCAGCATTGTACGACGATTACCACTTGGCGTTATAGGATTAGTAGCAGAGGCAACCGTCCGATCTGGTCTTTCTGGATCAGGGTCACGCTCCCTAGCTGCTTTTGCATTGCGTGCCGCTGTCGCTTCTCCAATAGTATTGTATCTAACACCATCGACAGTAAGGTCATCACGACCTTCCATAAGCCTACCTGTATTTGGATCGCGTGTACCAATGACATCACCACTCGATCCATACACTGGGTCTTGCCCTGCTTGCAGTCCGCGGATTAATCGCTCTGCAAAAAAGTTGCCCATAGCATTGGCAACATTCATTGTCATGATAGGTGAGCCACCTTCGGCTGTTCGATCATCAATTCGCTTTTGAATATTACGAACAGCAAGGTCACGCATCTCTGGCGTAGACGGACGCTCTCGCGGAGATGTAGCAGTTGCCTGACGAACACCAGTTGCCTTCTCTGCTACATTCCCACGACCGCGCTCTTGCTCTGCAAACCCGGTGCCTGACATGCGAGGCTGCGGACGCCGCTCGACAAAGCCAGCCTTCAGATTAGTGGGAAGGCGATCCGACGAATCTTTGGTGGCACCTTCCTTGGGTTCTGGAGAGCCAACACACATTACTTCTTCTTCGCTTTCATAATTCTCATTTGAAGAGACTTAGGAAGTGTCTTCTGTTTTGCCGTCAGACCACCAGCCTTTTTGGCTGCTGCTTTCTTGGGACGACCACGCTTTGAACCATAAGTTCCCGGACCCATAGGCATCAGGCTTTACTCCTCTTCTTCTTCGCTTTGTTACGCTTAGAAATGGCTGCTGCCTTACGCTTTGCATCAGCCTTCGATGAAGCTCCCCACGCACGTAGCGAAAGAAGCAAACGAGTAGGACGTCCTTTGGAATCACGCTCTGGACCGGGCATCCCACCCATTCTTGCAAGGAAACTCGCACGACGCGGGTTGTCTCCTGATTTTACCGGCGCTCTTAGCTTGCCGCCTTTATAAGAAGCACGCCCTTTTGCATTGAGGCCACCCTTCGGGTTTTTGCCTGCCTTGCGAGTCCACGCCGGACTTTTGAACTTTCTAGCCAAGTTTCCTTGCCTCAACAGCTAACGTATCTAAAGCAGTATCAAGTAATCCCTTGCGCTCTGCATCCATCGGTGTAGCAGGAAACACTGGCGCGATATTATCATCTTCAAACCAAGTGGGCCGAGGTGATGGCCTATCTTCTTCTACTGCATCTTCGGGAGGAATATAGATGTCTACATATTTTGCACCGCCCTCTTCTGGCGATACAGTGTCTGGCGCAAACTGATTGCCAAGTATGCGCAGGTATGGGTACATCCTACCCATCATACCTTTTTCTTGATTCATGCTAGACCTGCGCATAGCGGCTTTGAACTGGGTGACAAAATCAACGTCATTGCCTTGATCTTGCATCACCTCGCCTATCTCATCGAGATATTCCATCACAAAGCTGGGATTGCTTGAGAAGTCATACTTATCAGTAATGCGATAGCCTTCACCGTCACGCTTTATAACAAACGTGCCGAGCATCAATTTTAAGTCTGTAGAGAAGCCCTGATCTTCAAAGTCTTTGAAAAAGCTCTGCGTGCCAAAAAAATCATTGACCAGACGATAATCAATCTGGTTTGCGCGTAACGCACGAGCCTCACGTGTCTGCCCTCCCGCTTCATACCTTCTAATATGCGCAGCAGTAGTCGCTTCATCTTTGTAGTAATGATCGCCGATCTTACGCAGCACAGCTAATAACTCAGGGGATAAGCTATCAGCAGTCAACCTGTCCGAGTCCATAAACTCAGGAAGCAATGAATTGAATGCCGCTGTTAGATAAACTTTTTGATAATCTCTCATGCCGCATCTTCATCGCATAGCTTACGAAATATCAACGCACAAATCGCGCACGTACCCATAAGCCGAAAAACAACAGAATCAATGCAGGCTGTAAGAAGACAAACAGAATCAAGTTCCATGCTTCATAGCTGATGCCTGATGCAGCTTCCATCCACAGAATGACATCGACGCAGTAAAGAAACCAGTAGTTGACTTGCTCTGTCATAGCGACCTCCTAGTGCATATGTGCAACAAGCCTTTTTTAGCAGGAATGTTTGTATAGGTCCATTGCGGTGTGCCTGCCGCCTACTTTTTCCCCCCACCCCCTCTATCTACACTCGGCCCTAGCTTAGATCGATCGACACAGATATCTCGCCTGCGTGTAGGTGCATCATCCTGTCTGGACTCTTGAAGCCAGCCCTGTCGAGGATGTCCTTGCTTGCCTCCAGCTGGACGTACTCTGACCGTGCGCCCTGTGCCAACTGCATCACCTTTGCAGCCGCTGTCGTAGCATTGAGTCCTATCGTTTCAGATACTCTCTGCATCATATACTGTTGTACGTGTTGAAGCTTCAAAGCCTTGCTGGCTGTCACTCTCCCGGCTTCGCCCTTGGCGTACCCGGCGGCTTGCGCTGCTTCCTTGATGCTACATCCTGTTGCTACAAGCGTATCTACCAGCGCGGTCTGTTTGTCTGTCAGCTTCTTCGTTGATATGTCCATCTTATGTGCCTCGGGCCTTGCCCTCGGGTTCATACCCCCCCTGCAATCCCCCCCATTGCTACAACCGCCAGAACGCTGTGTCAACGCACATTGCCTTACGGCGGCTGCTTCGCAGCGGCGGGATGCGGCGCGGTCGCTTGGTCGCGAACGCCTTACCCGCGATATGTGCGCGAGAACACCGCGCCACAATTCCCTGTGGCGCTGTCCCGCTCGGGCCGCTCGGGCCACACAACACCTATCCACACGGCAGCGCAGGTCCGACTCGCGTCGGGCTGCGCTGCCTGACCACAAACGCCCTGCATCCCCCCGCCCCATCCCTCTGCGGGATGGGGTCAAGGCGCGACCGTGCAGTGGCTCGGTCACACCTTGATCCGCGCGGTATCGAGTGTGTCACTGTCTGTCGTGCAGTCCGCGCGGACGGCCGCGCCCCACGTTGCGGGGCGCAAATGGTCAAGTCCAAAGGCACGCTGCGCCTTTGAACTTGAGGGGGCAGTGCGCCCGTGGTCATTTCCAATGGTGTAGTTGGAGATAACCTCCACCTGCAACACTTCAACAACACGATCTTGGGAGATCAAAATGACTCAGAAACTCACAGACCACATCACTGACCTGTACATCGACAACTACGACGTTGGCTCATTCGACGACGAACGGAACATGTATCAGTCAGACGGCACCACCCTAAACGTCAAGTACAACATGGGTGACAAGTACCTGCTTGGTGGGCGCTGCGACCAAGCAGCCTACGCTCTGACTGCGGCCAAGGATTGGTTCGACACCGCCGAAATGCGGTGCCATCAGGCCAACGAGGATCACGGTCCTCAATCACTGCGCGCGCAACGCGCACAGCTTGACCTGAGCAAAGCACAGGCCAAGCTGGCCAATGCCCAGATGTTCTTCGAGATTGACACAAACCTCTTCTACACTTTCACAGGTGTCATCTGGGGAGACGGTAACGTCACGCTCGACAACGGACGTCAATGGTGGATCGAATACAAGGAGCAGATGCGCGGAGGTAACACCGACGCTGCGCCTACCGCCAAGGCGCTAAAAGATCGCAAGAAGCTCCTCAAGCAACGTGCGGCTGACGCATCCACGGCAGCAGGCGTTCACTAACTCCCACAGCGGGGGGCTTCGGCCCCTCGCTTCTTCTTTCTTCTTTCCCCTTAACCCCACTGCCACGCACAAGCAGGTCGGCCCTGCTGCGCACCCCCGAACCCCACCCGGCAAGTGCCACACGACGAGCAAGGTGCCTCACTAAACAACCTGCAACCCGGGGGGTGACGCGCTCCTTGGCTGCGATTTCTTTGATCAAATTCATTTCATTTTGAAAACGGAGTAACCTGATGTCTCAGTTTAGTTTTCGTGAATACTATTTGCTTGTGCGGAAACAAAAGACCGCACAACTCGAACAAATCCTCAACACCCCACGGATGAACGCACGCCTGACACGCAACCATATGGAAATCATCAGACTTGTTCTGCGCCAGCGTGAGCGTAAGTTGGGTATCTTTGCTGAAAAGGAGACAACTACATGAGATCACGGGAAGATTATCTCGAACTAAAACTCAACTCAATCATGTCTGTATTACACAGGCACATGGATGAGCTTGAACAGTTGCAGCTTGCTCGACCTGTTGAGTTTGCAGAAGTCCTTCTACGTCAAAAGCTGCTGCGTGAAATCATCAATGCAATCAGTAGTGTCGATGACAAATACGGTGATATCGTTGATTGCAGCAATGACTGTAACTACTCAGACATTACGAACGGTGAGTGTGAATGCTTCAACCGAGAGCAAGATGAAATCGAATCGAGGTGTCCGGTATGATCGATCAAGGCAGACTGATTGCACAGATTGTACTTGGTGTTTGCGAACTACGTAACTGCCAAGCCAACAGCATCCTCGCACCACGTCGCCACAAGGAAGCGATGTACAACAGAATGTTGGTGTATTTGATTGCTCATGATTATTGCCAACTATCATACTCTGCTATTGGTAGAGTATTGAACCGGGATCACACCACGGTAATACATGGTGTGAAACGTGCGGTTGATGAATACGAAACCAACCGCGACTTTTGTAAGGACTACATCCAACTCACACAGGAGGTCAGATTATGGATGGAACAACAACTCTCAACGACTTCGACTTCCCCGTCGAACTCGTTCCACTCTCGTGTCTTACAAGCGATGGACACAATATCAACGTACCCGAGAACATGTCCCGCGCCCTCATACGGCCAGATACAAATGACGTACTCGGTGTCCATGGTTCCAAGTACAGAATCACCACGCACAGTCAGGTCGTTGACACGGTAGAAGAAGCTGTCGTTCAAGCAAACTTGAGCAGCGACCGCACCATGACGGTCGATGTCCACGAGAATGGCGCACTACTCAAAGGCACCATCAGCTTCAACGACATCACTATCCAGCCCGTTGTTGGTGACTACATTCGCTTCGACATCAACTTCTGGAACTCATACAACGGCCAATGGTCTATCCAGATTACTGGTGAAGGACGCCGCTTGTTCTGTATGAATGGGTGCAGCACCCCACATTCTGTGGCACGCACCTTCCGCAAGCACAGTTCTAGCATCAATCCAAAACAAGAAGCTGCCAAGCTATCAAAGTCTCTTGATATCTTCTTCAATCAAAAAGATGTCTGGAGTCAGTGGGCAAATTGCTCAGTGTTTTTGGATGATGTCGAGTACTTCTTCAAAGAAGAATTGTGTCAGTACCCAAGCAACTCAAGCTGGGAGCGATACAACATGAAGCAGCTTGATGCACTGATGAAGCAGTATCACGAGGAGCGTCAGACTCTCGGCAACACTGCTTGGGCTGCTTACAATGCAATGACTCATTGGGCATCACACCCTGATGCGTCAAAGCCATACAATGTAGAACGCTCACGATCTAATGCAGTTGCAAAAGCGTTGCGTTCAAACACATGGAATACCAAGGTACTTTGTTTGTAGGGAGGCTTTTCCTTGCGCGGCACTAGCAGATGCCGGTCGTCAGATATCCAGCGGTCCCAGATTCTTTGTGTGTGTTTCTGTTTGGTGCCGTCAAGCTCGTGCCTCCCGGCTGTCAGAAGATAGCTGTGCAACACTGACAGTTATTATGGCGAGTATGGTTATCATCTGCGGGGGTCAGTCTTGCTGGTTAGGGGCTGACCCCCATCCCCAAAATCAGTGAAGAACCTGCTAGTTCTTCACCACTTTCTGACTTGGAGGTCACGATGAATCTCAGCATTACATGCAAACCAAATGGAATGACCGTTCAACGCATCGTTCATTCAGACTTCACTACTGTTTTGTTCACCTTTGAAGATGCGAATGGTGGCAAACTCAAAGTAACAGTGAACGAATACGATACAGCCAAATGTTCACATTCAAAGTATCCACGCATACGAGAAGAACATGCGTATATTTCTGCTGCCGGTGTAGATTCTAATGTTGAGCAACGCGCAAGATACCCTATTTTTCTTCAGCAGATGACTGATCTGGACGAATGGGAGACTCGTGATGACTACAAAATTGCGTGAGCGTGTCTACAGAGTGAATGTATATATGACAGCATTTATTGATGTTGTTAATATCAATGATGCATCGGCTCGTGTTATGGCTTGTGAGGAGCTTCGCAGAAAAATCGATGACAATTTTAAGTATGATGTCACCGAAACTGAACTGTATGACGTTGACGAATTGCCACGGTAGCTGTCAGCCACTTGCATATCTGCATCCTTTGTGAATACTGTGTGCATGGATAGTTACTTTGCACAACTAAAAACTCTTTCAAATCAAAGAGATGTAGATTTACGTGCTGCTTTCTCATGGGCCAACATACCCGGCAGCACGTACTATCGTGCCAAAAAACGTGACGACATGAGATACGACACAGCGTTGAAAGTCCTCGATGCCATCAACAGAATTTACGCATCTCAGACAGCCGGTCAACATCGACCCTAACTGGCTACGTACCGTCGAGTGTCTTGTCGAGGCGCGTCACGCACACTCTCTGTCACAAGAAGCACTAGCCCACAAGATCGGCTGCGCCGCTTCTCTCATACACAAATGGGAACAGTACAAACGACTGCCATCAGGCTTCATGTTCTTATGCTGGCTGGAGGCACTCGATTGTGAAATCCAAGTACGACCGCGTAGGTAAAGCAAAGAACTGCGATGCCTGTGGAACGCGCACCCATTACTATGTCTGTCCGCTCAAGCACAGCGGAGGATCGTACAACATCTGTCTTAACTGTTACGAGAAAGAGTCATGGCAAGCCGCGCTCGCGCTAAAGGAAACTACCACGAAAACTGGTTCATCAAATTATTCGAAACGTGGAAGATCAAAGCCAAAAAGCAGCCGCTCTCTGGCAGCTTGGGCGGCGAGTATCGAGGAGACATAGTTCTCACAATTAACGGTGTCGAACTGATCACCGAAGTGAAGTACAGAAAAGGTACGTTCCCCTCACCCTTTACTGTACTCGACCGTAGAGATGCTGCTATATATAAGAGAGGCAACGGCACCGACCCCAAGTGGGTATTGATCCTGCCAGATCATGTCGTTGAAAAGATATGGAGGTCCAAGTGAAATGGCATACAAACTTGTTGATGATGTCATCAACCATGACGTTGGCGATGCTATTGCCAAACTCGTTCTCATTGCACTCGCTCGTTTTGCAAATCAAAACAACCAGTGCTTCCCCAGCCTAGCAAAAATTTGTGAAGTCACTCATCTTTCTAACGCTACCGTGTGTAGAAAGTTGAACTGGCTTGAACAAAATGGATTTGTTTCACGTGAAACATCGAAAGGTGTCTCAACGCGATACACCCTACGTGTCTCACAGAGAGACCAAGTAGTCTCAGAGAGAGACACTAAGCTGTCAGTAAGCAATACAAAACATACAATACCGGATGAGTGGGTAGCATCGAAGGAGTTGCGTAACTCCATCAATGCTAAACTCAAATTGGAGGTCGACCATGACTATGAAGAAACTAGATTCCGTAGCTGGAACCAAGCTCACGGCAAGAAGCTCACAGATTGGGACGCAGGCTACAAGCTCTGGTGCAATCGTATTGACCCAGAAAGAAGCCCAAGGAGCTTTGGAAGTATTATCCCAGCCAGATCGTCAGCCAAGCGGCACCAACCTCAATCTTCTTTCTTCTCTCGCGCAGCACGGAGTCTCACTGGAACCTGAGTTTACATCGAACTATGAGGTAAAAAAATTCAAACCAACCTTGGCTCGTGACGTCAACCTAGATGATTGTCGTCGTATGATTGAGATGGCTATGGTTCCTATGACTGTTGCTGATATGGAGAAAGCATTGCTGACATCTATGATGTTGATGACCAAGAGTCCCGGCGACACAGCAGAAGACTGTGCTATGCGTTGCAAGCTGTATGCTAATCAAATGCAAGATTGGCCTGCTGACTGCTTCAACTACACATTGAAGGTTGTGACTCGGCATCACAAATGGTGGCCAGCCTTTTCTGATTTCTACAAAGAGTACTCATGGATTGTACGTCCACGATTGAAGATGCAAGAATGTCTTTCAGACTTGACCTAGGTGCATATATGCACTAAATATATTCCAACGATTGGAGGTCGTAATGGAACGCACTGGATTTATTGGCGGCTCCGACATGATGACTATCATGGACGGAGATTGGGAATATCTTTGGCAGATCAAAACGGGTCGTGCAGTGCCTGATGATTTGTCGAATGTCTTCCCGGTACAACTCGGCATCGCCACCGAAGAGTTCAATATGTCACTGGTTGAAGATGCAACACTGCCGATGGACCGGCAGCATGTTGTTGCAAACTGGTGGGAAGGTGTGCCGCTCAAGGCAACGCTCGATGGGTATCGCCGTGATCTCAATGGCAATGGCGTTGGTGTAGAGTGCAAGCACACTCACGAACGAAACACCCTTGATAACCAACTTCAAAAATATATGCCGCAGCTTCAGTTCTACATGTGGGTTGCTGATTGCCAGTATATGTATTTCGCCAACATCTTTGGCAATCGTGATTGGAAAATGTGCAAGGTCCAGCGTGACACTGCATACATTGAAGCAATGCAAACACCGCTGAAGGAGTTTTGGCATTTCGTCAACACTGATCAGCAGCCACAGCTTCCGCACTATCCTGTCATGCAACCCGGCATTAAGCACATACCAATTGATGACATGATCAGTCGTGACATGAACAGCGACAACCAGTTTATGGATCGCGCCCACACCTTCATCGAAACGAAGGACGCGCACAAGGTCCACGAATCAGCCAAAGCTGATCTCAAAGCCATGCTCGGCGAAGACGAGCGTGAGCTTGTATCGGACGTACTGTCCGTAAGACGCACCAAGTCAGGTGTACGCATCACAGCCAAAAAGGAGGTGTAGTGTGACGCAAAACCAACAAATCCTAGCAGCCTTGAGGGATGGCAAACGCATCAGTCCGCTGTCCGCTCTGCAAGACTATGGCTGCATGAGACTCGCGGCTCGTATCTATGATCTGCGGGATCAGGGCTGGGATATTCAGTCCATTTCAACAACCAATGGCAAAGCCACATGGATGGAATATAAAATGGCCGAGGACGCTGCCACATCCCCGGCCAGTGTTCAAACAGATTGGAGGTCAGTTTGATGACTAAACCTACCTCAAAGGACTCGTCGCCCAAAGCGAAAAGTGATCCGAAGATACAACATCTTGAGCAA